>Ga0255345_1001272_pt1 | contig 37398 bp, 31 predicted proteins | sample wastewater_treat_6_FD_192415 | JGI IMG/M metagenome (GOLD analysis project Ga0255345, IMG submission 192415) | Wastewater microbial communities from Lulu Island WWTP, Vancouver, Canada - plant20 | ecosystem: Engineered > WWTP > Wastewater > Unclassified | place: Canada: Vancouver, British...
CAGGTTTCCGGTGGGTTCGTCGGCATAGAGAATGGCGGGTTCGGTGACCAGCGCCCGCGCGATGGCGACGCGTTGTTGTTCGCCACCGGAAAGCTGATGTGGGCGGTTGTTCAGGCGATGCGAAAGCCCCACCTGCGCCAGCATGTCCGCGGCTTTATCCAAAGCGTGACGTTTGTTTTTGCCGATGAAAAGCGGCACGGCGACGTTTTCAAGCGCGGTCAGGCTGCTGATGAGAAAAAAGGATTGGAAGATGATGCCAATTTCCTCGTTGCGGAACTGAGCCAATTGCGCTTCGCGCATACTGCTGATCTCCTGTCCGTGCATAAAGACTTTGCCGGTCGTGGGGCGGTCGATGCCGGCCATAATGCCCAAGAGCGTGGTTTTGCCTGAGCCGCTTGGTCCCACCAGCGAAACCCATTCGCCCTGGCGGATGCTCAGATTGATATTGTGTAAGATAGGAAAGGTCTTTTCGTCGTTGGAAAGCTCCTTGTGGACGCCCTGGACATGGACGATGGTATTGTTTTGCATAAATTCACCTCTTTTTTGCGTTGTTTTGCATTCTTGCAACGCGTTGTTTTTGGGTTCCTTGTTTACAGTTATTGGTTGTGTTCATTACTGGTGAAAAGCACATTAGATGACTTTTTTCTTGCCAGTATCATCAGTATAGAACGCGTGACCGCTTTCGCTTTGGTCTCATGGGTTGAAATCAGCTAAGACCTTAGTCCGAGATTTGGGTGGTGATTATTATTCAGGTTTGTGTAGGTTTATGTATTTTGGATTTTTTGGTACGCAAGTTGAAAGAACATTGCGTTATTATTCCCCCTCTCCAGGACAACGATTCATCTTTGTGGCTGTATGGTGTCACAAAAGTGAGTTGTCCGAGGGGAGAGGAATAAAGGGTGTGGGTCTTGAAATCTACAAAAACAATCATGCGGATGGATGAAATGAGCCATGTTTTGTAAATTAGGCTAAATCTGCACGGCGGGACGCCGGCAGGAGAGAAAACAATATGTCGCACTGAAAACGTCATGTCGCCGGTGTCCACACCGTGCGACAAAATTCCTATGCCATCGGTGTCCTATCGAAGGGTTAAAAAACTTCCACGGTCAGGAGACCGGGACAATATATGAGAATCTCGCCCCGGCGTCCCGCCGCGGGCAAAAAAAACGCTTACTGCGAAGCGAACAAAAACGTCATCGGCAAATGCAAACGCGCGGACCAAAAGAGCTCGTTATGGTCATCGTTCTCAAAAAACAGGCTCTGAAAATCAACGCCTTCCTGGTAGCCCTTAGCCTTTATCAGTGCGTCTGCTTCGGCCTGATAAGGCGCGTATTGCTGGTCCAAGCCTGCGCCCCCATGGTCAAAATAGAGCTTATGCGCCCCCGCTTCGGGCAGGGTTTCGCGCAGGTATCGCATAAAATATTCGCCCAAAATGGGCCAGTGCGTGCTCAGGCAAGCCACCTTGCCAAAGACCTGCGGATATTCCGCCAGCGCGTAAAGCGAAATCAAACCGCCCATACTCGAGCCCATCATCGCGGTGTTTTCAGCATCGCTTAGCACGCGATAGTTACTGTCGATAAAAGGCTTGATATCCTGCACAATCAAGCGCAAATATTCGTCCGATATCTCACTGCCAAGTCCAAGATAGCGCGGCGCGTTTCGCTTTACATAATCCACCGCGCCAGGATAGCCCAGCGGTTTTTGGGGCAGATAGTCGCCAATGCGATTCAGCGTGCAACTGATCGCAACCACCACGGGTGGCGTTATCTTGCCTTCAGATGCCAGGGTGTCGATGCATTCATGCACCATCCAGCCCGTGCCCACATAAGGGCTGCGCGTAAAAGCGTTCTGCCCGTCGTGCATATAAAGCACCGGGAATTTGCGCTCAGGCTCGGCATGATACTGCGCCGGCAGCCACACATCCACCCGCCGTCTCATCAGCCCAGGTCGTCTAAAATGTCGGTACGTATCAAATTTCGGATTTGCCATAGCGCTATTATAAGACTTTTGCTTTATTCATTAAGCGATAATGCACAAAAAGCTTACAAACGCAAAACACAAAGCTCTTGCGCATCACCCGCCCTGCGTGATATACTCCAGCCGTAAACACGATAGCAGACCATAAGCCATCCACCAGAGAGCCACGCACGCTGAAAAGTGGCCCGGTGCCCGTGGAGCGCCCCAGGCCTTACTCACCTGCTCGCTGATTGCCAGCCTGCCAAAACAGGCAGGGCAAGAAAGCCGTGGTCGCGGTGATGCCCTTTAGCCGCGAACGTTTGGGCGCGTTAGAGCCCGCACGAGCTGCCCGCCAGGTCATGCGCTAAAAAGCTAAGAGCCAACAAGCCAAAAGCCGACACGCCGAAAGCCAAACTGCCGAAAGCAAGCCAGCCGAAAGCCGACAAGCCAAAGCAAAAGCCAGGACCTCACACAGCGGGAAGCAGGGTGGTACCGCCAAGACCCTTGGTCCCTGCACGCAGGGATTTTTTATTTAACAAGCACTTTTTGCACTCGGCCAGCCAACACGGCACACAAATGCAAAAAACAAAGGAGTAAAAAACATGATTGACCCAACCAGCATACCGCCATATCTGCCAGAAGAAATCGAGCCCAAATGGCAAGCCCGATGGGAAGCCGACGCGCTTTATCAGCCCAGCCAAGATCCCGGCAAGCCCAAGCACTACGCGCTTACCATGTTTGCCTATCCTTCCGGCGACCTTCACATTGGCCATTGGTATGCCATGACCCCGCCAGACACCCGCGCGCGTTATTTGCGCATGCGCGGATACAACGTATTCTTCCCCATTGGCCACGACGCTTTTGGCCTGCCCGCTGAAAATGCCGCCATCAAGCACAACATCCACCCCAAAGACTGGACCTACGCCAACATCCAGCGCATGGACAAACAACTGCGCATGATGGGCAACAGCTTTGACTGGCGCTCAGAACTCATCACCGCCGACCCCGAATATTACCGCTGGACTCAATGGTGGTTCCTGCAGTTTTTGAAGAACGGTTTCGCCTATCAAAAACTGGCGCCCGTCGATTTTTGCCCCAGCTGCAACACCACCCTGGCGCGCGAACAGGTCATCGGCGACGACCGCCACTGCGAACGATGCGAAACGCCCGTCATCCGTAAAGACCTCAAGCAATGGTTCTTCAGAACCACCGCCCATGCCGAAGAACTGCTCGACTACAGCCAGCTGGACTGGCCCGAGCACGTCAAGACCCTGCAGCGCAAATGGATCGGCAAATCCGAAGGCGCCAACGTCATCTTCCACACCGAAGCCGGCGACCCGATTGAAGTCTTCACCACCCGCCCCGACACACTTTGGGGCGTCACCTTTATGGTGCTCTCGCCCGAGCATCCCCTGGTGGAAAAAATCACCACCGAAGCCCACAAAGCTGAGGTGGATGCCTATCGCGCGCAAGCCAAAAATCAATCCGACATGCAACGCGAGGCAGCCGACCGCGAAAAAACCGGCGTCTTCACCGGTGGCTATGCCGTAAACCCCGTTTCGGGCGAGCATATCCCCATCTGGATTGCCGATTACGTGCTGATGAGCTATGGCAGTGGCGCCATCATGGCCGTTCCCGCGCACGACCAGCGCGACTTTGAATTCGCCCGCGCCTTCAATCTGCCCATCAAGGTCGTCATTCAGCCCGAAGGCACCCCCGCGCCCGATTCCAGCGAAATGACCGAAGCCGTGCAAGCCAACGGCGCGATGATCAACTCCGGCCCGCTCACCGGCACGCCTGCCGAAGAAAGCTTCGCGACCGCCTGCAACTATGTTGAAGAACGACAAATCGGCAAAAAAGCGGTCAACTATCGCCTGCACGACTGGCTCGTCAGCCGCCAGCGCTACTGGGGCGCGCCCATCCCCATCATCTACTGCGAGCATTGTGGAGCGGTGCCCGTGCCCGAGGATCAACTGCCCGTGCTGCTGCCCGACGACGTCGAATGGATGCCCACCGGCGAAAGCCCGCTGAAGCTGCATCCCAGCTGGCGCTTCACCACCTGCCCGGCTTGTGGCGCGCCCGCCGAACGCGAAACCGATACCATGGACACCTTCGTTTGCTCCGCCTGGTATCATCTGCGCTACCTCAGCCCGCATTACGAAGATGGCCCCTTTGACCCCGAAAAGTTCGCCTACTGGATGCCCGTTGATACCTACACCGGCGGCATCGAACACGCCACCATGCACCTCATCTACACCCGCTTCTTCCACAAAGCCGCCCGCGATTGTGGCATCGTCACCGGCGATGAGCCCATGTTGCAACTGCGCAACCAGGGCATGGTGCTGGGCGAAGATGGCGAAAAGATGAGCAAGAGCCGTGGCAACGTCATCGCGCCCGATGAACTCGTCAAACGCTATGGCGCCGATACCGTGCGCGCCTATCTCATCTTCTTCTCGCGCTGGCAGATGGGCGGTCCGTGGTCGAGCACCGGCATCGAAGGCAACTCGCGCTGGCTGCGCCGCGTGTGGTATATGTTCCAGGAACCCGCCGAACAAGGCGCCACCGAGCAGACCCTGCGCGCGCTAAGACGCAAAGCGCACCAAACCCTGCGCTCTATCACCTCGGACTTTGAAAATTTCGAGTTCAACACCATCGTTTCCAGCCTGATGGAGCTCTTAAACGAGATGGCGCGCGCCAAAAACGCTGGCGCCTGGGCAAGCGCGGAATGGGACGAAGCCGTCAGGCTCTACCTGCTGATGATGGCGCCCATCACCCCACACATCGCCGAAGAACTCTGGCAGAACCTGGGTTATGGCTACAGCATCCACCAGCAAGCCTGGCCCGAAGTTGACGAAGAAGCCACCGTTGAAGATAAAATCACCCTGGTGGTGCAAATTAACGGTAAGCTGCGCGACCGAATCAGCCTCAGCCCCGGCTTTAGCGACGAACAAGCCCGCGCCACCGCCCTCAGCAGCCCCGTGATTCAAGAGGCGCTGGAAGGCAAAACGATCAAGAAGGTCATCGTCGTTCCGGGTAAGTTGGTGAATGTGGTGGTGTAATAACAAAGTTTTAAATGCACTTGATTCGTTAGAAAATAAAAAGAGACCTGGCAACAATAAGGTCTCTTTTTATTGTTTAAGAAGCTTGACACATTGTCTATCTTTACTTATAATTTTTTTAAGTAATAGAATGGATTGTTGTAACGTAGTCTTTGTGAAAAAATGAACCTTAATAATAAGTAAAAGGTTCTTGCTTAAATTCACACCATTCGTTTAGGCATGAACGATTACTCTTTACCACTTGTGCCTTGGTTTTGATGCTATAGAAACGACAGAAAGTATATTGTATAATGATTTTGCCGTTTGAAATTGACACAAACGTGGATTGAAATTAAGTCAAGATAGACCAAAAATAAGGGGGAGCAAGTTTAATATCTAAAGGAATATCACATTTGTTCCAATGCGTTTCTTTATTGTTCAGCTTGAATGTTGAACGCAAAGGAATAACTAAATCAACCAACTCAATTAAAAAACTGAGAGGTGAACATGACATATTACATACAAATGGAAATTGCTGGTGATACTGCAATGTGGACCCGTCCAGATACAGGAGATAGTCCAGTTAGCTATCCAGCACCTACTTACTCAGCAGTAAAAGCAATCTTTGAGTCCATTCTGTGGGGTCCAGCAATTGAAATTATTCCCATTAAGACTGAAATATGTGCTCCAATTCAGTACCATTCCTATACCACTAATTATGGTGGTCCACTCAGAAAAACCATCAGTATAAGGGATGGTAACAGTTATCAATTGGGCGCAACAGTATTGATTGATGTATGTTATCGCCTGTATGCTGAAGTGGCTCCTTTCCGAAACAAAGAAAAACTCAACTCAAATGCCATACAATGGAATAATAACACGACATCCCCTGGTCATGCTTATCAAGAAATCTTCAATCGCCGCCTAAAGCGTGGACAATCGTTTTCAATTCCGAGTCTCGGCTGGCGGGAATTTACGCCATCATATTATGGGTGTTTTCGAGAAGGAACAAGGGTTGTATCTGAACTGCCACTTATTTCCATACCTTCCATGTTACGACAAGTTTTTCCAAACGGATATAACTCTGATGTAGCTTATGTGTTTGACACTGATTTGCATATTACAAATGGCGTTCTTTTTTATCCAAAAGGAGTTAATTATGCTGAATGAACTACATAAATTAGCTTCCACTCTTGAAGCCAACAAGATTGATTTGCATTCGTGGCATGAGAATTATTTACTTCTTCCTGGGGGAGATAATTATCGTATTTGGCTTTCAAATAGTGGACATGTAACAAAAATCGAGTTACTGAGCCAAGAGTTAGCAGAAAATTGCCGAAAGTTTGGTAACAATCAGCAATCATTCCCCGCATTTAATATTGCTCCTCTGTTTCGTATAACGTCTGAGGAAGACAAAGCTTATTATGATTTGTTGTTTGAAGGCAAACAAAAAATTGACCTTGATAAGTTGCGGTCCATATGTGTTAACAATAACTGGATAAATAAATTAACCAAAAAAATTGACAGATGCTTAAAAGCAGGAATTCCAGGTATGCCAAAGGGCAGTGCTGTTCATTCGTTAATGGAAATAACCAAACAACTAACAAGTGTCTCATTTAGATCCGCGATTGAAACTTGTATCTGGCAAAACCTTGAGAATGACATAAAAACATACTTGCCCATCCTGATTTTGAAAGGCAACGAAAACAAAGAACCAGAAAAAGATATTGGCTCGCTATCTATAGTATTAGACTTGGCAAATTGGGAGAATTTTGGATTGCCGATAGCAAGCAAGAAATCAACGCTTCAGATTAATAAATGGCTTCTAAGTGAACTGATTAATGATGATCATGACACCAATGATGAGAACGATGCCTTTGGTAGTCCCTACAGCCACCCGAACAAACCTATGCCTAAGGTAAAACTCATCCCAGGGTTTGAAGTCGGGCTTAGGTCAATGTTTAGTGAGCAGTATTGCCAGTTTCGATATAGAAAGGCAGACGATCTGTCTTTTCCTATTGCTGAAGAGAACCGCCGTGCAACAAAAGCGGCACTTGAGTGGATTTCGGGCTCTGATAACAAGAATATTACTTGGTATACGATTGATAATAAAGCAATGTTGTTTGCATATCCAAACAAACTACCTAAAGTGCCTCTAAGATTGACGCCTTTGTTTGCTGGTGATGGAACCGAAAATCAGGAAGAAAAATCTGATGGAGATCAGTTTAAAGAGATTTCTAAAGATTTCTTAAGAACATTTAACGCGCTTGAACCGAATGAAAAGCCAGACAATATACAAGTTTTTGCGTTACAACAGATTCCTCCCAGTTTATCTAAACGAGCCAAGGTCGTTTACTCTCGAAATCTTTCTGTGTCTAATCTTCAAGCTGCTCTTAATGAATGGCAGCTTGGATGCAAAAACATTCCTTCTTTTCACTTTGTGAAACCTAAAACGCCTTTTCCATTAGCGGTATCTAAAACAGCTAACAAAGTATGGAAACAGGATGGATCACAGGCAGATGGAAGAAGTGGGGTAACGGTAATGCGTTATTACCAGGGAATGGAGTTGTTTACAGATACACCAATTCCATCTCAGTTAATTTATATAGTTCGGAGCTTAACAACAAATTGGTCTGGACTTGTGCTTTTCCTTGCTAACAGTTTAGCACGCGAAAACTTAGAAAAAATTACTTCAACGTATTATCTAAAAAAAGAAACCGGTAAATTAATGTCCTTGTTAGGACTGCTTTTATATAAACTAAACTCAAAAAAGGAGAACTATATGCAAAAAACTGCATACTTGCTTGGACAAGCACTTAAACTATCAGATTCATTACACGCATTATATTGCGAGATAAAACGAGATGGCGACGTTCCTCCCCAACTTGCAGGTAACTCTGTCTTTATCGCAGCTTCTGAAATGCCTGTAAGAGCATTAGCACTGCTAAGTACACGAATGATCCCATACATATCTTGGGCTAAGCAGTACCGTACTAAGAGCGAACCAAAAAGTGGTATTGCCGCCTGGATGCTCCGCCAATTTGAAACAATCATGACCCAATTACACTTGGAGTTAAACGAAGACGTGAGATTTAATGAATTGGAAAAAGCGCAGCTATTTATAGGTTATCTGGCTGCGTTCCCTAAAAAAGATAAGGACTCAGAAAAAGAAGAGGAGATTGAAAATGATGAGCAATAAAATTAAACGTGCAACTGGTCTTTTGGTCATTGAGGTTGTAAACTCCAACCCAAACGGTGATCCAGACAGAGAAAGTGAACCTCGGCAACGGCCAAATGGGAGGGGGGAAATATCGCCAGTTTCATTCAAAAGAAAATTACGAGATTTACTTGAAGATGACAACACTCCTTTTATCCAAAGTTTACCAGAAAAATTTTCGGGTGGTAGCAATATAAACAACTACCGTATTTTGGAATCGCGTGGACGTAATCGTACAGAGATTGCCAAAGAAATGGGCGACACTAAAAACTTCAATCAAGAGAAATTTATGGATAGCGAGTTTGTAAAGAAGTACTGGGATGCCCGTATCTTTGGTAATACTTTTCTGGAAGAAGGTGCTGCAAAAGGTTTTATTAAGACCGGTGTTGTACAATTTGGCGTAGGCGTTTCAATTTCTCCAATTGAAATAATTCGCCACACCAACACAAATAAAGCCGGTGTTCAAGAAGGTAAAAGCGCAGGAATGGCACCATTGGCATTCAGGATTGTGCAACACGGTGTCTATGTAATGCCTTTTTTTGTGAACCCAAACTATGCGCCAAAATCAGGCTGTACAGTTGATGATATCGAGTTATTGAAACTGCTTATTCCACACGCTTATGACTTAAACCGTTCTGCTATAAGGCCTGATGTACGCATACGTCATGCTTGGTATATTGAACACAAAAACCCACTTGGTAGCTGCCCAGATTATCTGTTAATTGAAGCTCTTACGCCAGTTCGCAAAGGGAATGTGAACGACCCTTCCAATGATTGGTCAGATTATGAGGATAAAATCAGCTTGCCAACTGAATTAGTGAACAAAGTGGATTCTGTGGTTGATTTAATGACACTATGACAGAATACTACGCTCATAGCTCAAAAGATGGCTTCCCAGCTCAAACATATCAACAACACATAAAGGGTGTTGTTGAGAATGTCAGACGTTTTGCGCATGAGGCAGCCATCTTTTCTGTTAATGATGGCAATCTGTTGATAGATTCTTCCGTAATAGGAGCAGCTTATCACGACTTAGGAAAACTTGATCAGAAAAACCAGTTGGTTCTTTCAGGAAAAGAAACATCAAATATATTGCCTGTTAACCATGCAGATGCAGGTGCTGCCTTTTTGATGAGTGAATCAATCAATCAATTACTTTCAGCAGTTGTAGTGTACGCGCATCATAAAGGACTACCGGATTTTGTGAGAGAAAGGATTCGTGGCGAATCGATGTTTCGTAACAGTAAAATCAAAGACCTGGTCGATGCCTCTCTAACAAAATATGCACAAACACACGAAAAGCTTATCGGAAAAGCCCCACTACCTGAGGTTTCATTTCCCAAAGGAGGTTTTTCAGTTTTTCTTCGCATATTACTTTCGTGTTTGGTTGATGCAGATCACACAAATACGGCCTCACATTTTGGGCAATATCCAACCCAAACACCAATAGTTGAACTAAATCCACGCAAAAGATTAAATCAATTAGATAACTACGTTGCAAAGTTAGGAACTCAAGACACAGAGCGAAGTAAACTGCGAAAGATACTTTATGAAGACTGTAGAAATGCGATTATATCCGAAAATATATCTTCATGTGATAGCCCTGTTGGTTCTGGTAAGACAACATCTGTTATGGCACACTTACTTGCCCAGGCTGCCAGACGCGGGCTGCGCCGAATTTTCGTAATCTTGCCTTTTACAAACATTATTCAACAATCTGTGAAGGTTTACCGCAAAGCTTTAGTGCTTCCTGGCGAGAATCCCGAAGATGTGGTTGCAGAATTACATCACCGGGCTGACTTTGAAAGCAAAGATTTACGACACCTTACCGCGTTGTGGCGAGCACCTATCATTGTCACCACCGCGGTAACTTTTTTTGAAACAATTGCATCAAATGTACCGTCTACACTACGAAGACTCCACGAACTTCCGGGTAGTGCCATATTTGTCGATGAAGCACATGCAGCACTCCCTGCCAGCTTATTACCTGTGGCTTGGCGTTGGATAAACAGTTTCGCAGATGATTGGTCCTGTTATTGGGTCTTGGCTTCTGGTTCGCTCAATAGATTTTGGGAAATAGATGAAATTTCCAGTTCTTCACGCAATGTGCCATCAATCGTTTCAGAACCAATCCGTGAAGCACTTAGTGGATTTGAAATAGAACGAGTTGAGTATAAAAGCACTTTAACACCCAAGAATGTTGATGAACTTATTGATTGGATGCAAAAATACCCAGGGCCTCGTCTGTTGATAGTTAACACAGTACAAAGTGCTGCAGTCATTGCTAATTACCTGAGAAATGTGCTTGGGCGTGACTGTGTGGAACATCTATCAACTGCATTGTTGCCTAAAGACAGAGATAAAACCTTAGAAAGAGTCAAAAAAAGATTAGAATCGCCAACTGATACAAATTGGACTCTTGTAGCTACATCTTGTGTAGAAGCAGGCGTGGATTTATCCTTCCGTATAGGATTTCGCGAACTTGCTTCATTAACATCCTTACTTCAGGCTGCCGGTAGAATCAATCGTAATGGAGAATATGGCGTTGCTGAAATGCACACTTTTCGCCTTATAGAAAATGCTATGCTTAGGGCAAACCCTGGACTTAAGAACGCAGCTTCCATATTGCAAGATTTTATAGAAAAAGGATATAGCATCGAACCCTCTCTCACAACTGAAGCAATCGAACGCGAGATCAAAATTTACGGTTCAAAACCAATGAGTGAGAGATTGGTTGAAAACGAAGAAAAGCGAAACTTTCAATTTGTAAATGATAACTTCACAGTAATTGAAAAGAACACTTGTACGACAGTGGTAGATAAGTTTATAGCCAGCAGAATACAATCCGGTCAGATTGATTGGCAGGATTTACAGCGTAATTCTGTCCAAATTGGATATAGTAAATTACAAAAATTACATATCCCACATATTCTCGATGAGATTTATTACTGGAATCTAAGTTATGATGATTTTCTCGGCTATATGGCTGGCATCATAGATGTCGCGAAATTTGAAAGTGAAAATTATGTTTTTTAACAGCTTTTATTTTCAACAGCATAGAGATTCCTGCTATCTTAGAAAGACTCTAAACCTATGACAGAAACAGACGACCTTCTCGCTCTCTCGGGCATCCAACACTTTCTCTTTTGTCGCCGGCAATGGGCATTGATTCACATCGAAAAACAATGGGTCGATAACTACCTAACTGTTGAAGGCAATCAGCTTCACGAAAAAGTGAACGACTCCTTCTTTACAGAAAGCCGCGCAGGCACCATCAGCTCGCGCTCTGTTCCTGTTCGGTCCAATGTTTTGGGTATCATTGGCGTTTGTGATCTCGTTGAATTTTCGCCTTCGCCCAATGGTGTTGCCCTGCCTGGGCGAGAAGGGCTCTATCAAGCTGTTCCTGTAGAATACAAGCGAGGCATTCCCAAAGAAGGCAACTTTGATGAAGCTCAGCTTTGCGCACAGGCCATTTGTCTTGAAGAAATGCTCTCAACCACCATCGAAAGTGGCTATCTCTACTATGCCAGGCAACGGCGGCGCACAGCTGTAACCTTCACAGATGAACTGCGCCAAACCGTCATCAAAGCTACCGCTGAAATGCGCCAGCACTATCGGCGTAACTACACACCAAAAGTCAAGCCCCAAAAACACTGCAAATCTTGCTCACTGGTCGAAATCTGCTTGCCAAAACTTCAAAACCAAAACAATAGCGTCACCAACTACATCACCGCTCACTTGGAGGAAGACGAATGAGAAAACTTGCCAACGTGCTCTATGTAACCAGCCCAGATTCCATCCTCGGGCTCGAAGATGAAGCCCTGACCATAAAACGCGAAGACCACCCCACCAGAAAACTCCCCCTGCTCAACCTTCAAGGCATTGTCTGCTTCAACTATGTTGGCGTTAGCCCGTTTCTGATGGGCGAATGTGTAAAACGCAATATCGGGCTAACCTTTCTCGCTCCAAATGGTCGCTTTCTGGCAAGGGTTAATGGACCGGTCTCAGGTAATGTGCTCTTGCGCAAAAAACAATATGCCACTTCCGAAGACCCTGAGAACAGTCTTAAAATAGCGAAAAACTGCGTCATCGGAAAAATCTACAACCAACGCAAAGTACTCCAGCGCGCAAAACGCGACCACGCCCTTCTGCTGGACACAACCCAGTTCGATACCATCATTCAGGAACTCAAAGAACTCCTAAAAACCGCACCCCAGGCCACCACAAAAGCCGAACTAATGGCAATTGAAGGTAATGCTGCGCGTCGTTACTTCTCGTTATTTAACCAAATGATATTCCACCAAAAGGACCACTTCTTCTTCAAAGACAGAAACCGCCGTCCTCCAACCGATCCAATGAACGCAGTCTTGTCCTTTCTGTATGTTTTGCTGGCAAATGAAATTGCCTCCGCGCTTGAGACAGTTGGGCTTGATGCCTATGTTGGCTTTTATCATACCGACCGCCCCGGAAGGAAATCGCTCGCGCTTGACATGATGGAAGAACTCCGCCCTGTTCTGTGCGACCGCTTGGCACTCACTCTGGTCAACCGCAAACAAATCACCGGTCAGGGCTTCACCATCAAAGAAACTGGCGGCGTTCTCATGGACGATGACACCCGTAAAGCCGTTATCGTTGCCTGGCAGGAAAAGAAAAAAGAAGAACTCACTCATCCTTTCATGAAAGAAAAACTCCCCTATGGCCTGCTGCCTCACATGCAGGCTTTGTTGCTTGCCCGCTACCTTCGAGATGATCTTGAAGCCTATCCTCCCTTTTTGTGGAGCTAACGATGTTAGTAGTTATTACTTACGATGTTAATACCGAAAGCGAAGGAGGTCAAAAACGCTTGCGCAAAGTTGCCAAAGCATGTCAAAGCTATGGCCAACGCGTGCAAAACTCCGTGTTTGAGTGCCTCATCGACACTGCGCAACTAAAAATCCTGCAAGCTCGTCTGGAGAAGATTATCGACAAAGAAAAGGACAGTCTTCGTTATTATTTTCTGGGAAACAACTGGCAAAATCGCGTAGTGCATATTGGTGCCAAAAAAGTAACCAGCATGGACGACCCGCTCATCATGTAAGTTGCGAAGGTCAAGTGAACAGGCTTGATAGGCAAAGGTTCGCGCGAAAAAAACATGGATATTGGCAAAAAACAGCACCTTAACAAGAAAATATCAAAAAGGTGAATTGTAAAATCGGCACATATGCTGGTAAAATAGAAATAAGCAAGTAAATCTTGCGGTCGCCTCCTGCGTGGAGGCGTGGATTGAAACCGCTTGACCGTCAAGTCGGCGTTAGTGCCTGTGAGGTCGCCTCCTGCGTGGAGGCGTGGATTGAAACGTCAACCCACGCATGATTGTTACGCCGAAGTTGTCGCCTCCTGCGTGGAGGCGTGGATTGAAACTTGCGATTGTCCGTAACCTTGCCGTCGCTAAGCCAGGTCGCCTCCTGCGTGGAGGCGTGGATTGAAACTCTTGCGGATTCGGCGCGTTCTCTGGCTTCGCTTCTGTCGCCTCCTGCGTGGAGGCGTGGATTGAAACCAGGTCAGTAACTCGCAGGTCAGCATATTGCAGGTTGTCGCCTCCTGCGTGGAGGCGTGGATTGAAACGCTGAAGTACCTACCCAAGTACCTACCCAAGTAGTCGCCTCCTGCGTGGAGGCGTGGATTGAAACCGGTGTCGGCTGTGATGGTGTGATCGGTGATTGTTGTCGCCTCCTGCGTGGAGGCGTGGATTGAAACGAGCTGCAGGTTGCGCTCGTGATGGTGTTGTTGCTGTCGCCTCCTGCGTGGAGGCGTGGATTGAAACTTCGTCATTGTGGTAGCCGGCGCGCTCACGTCCAGTCGCCTCCTGCGTGGAGGCGTGGATTGAAACGTTATTGAATTTAACCCGAACGATATGCTGTTACGCAAGTCGCCTCCTGCGTGGAGGCGTGGATTGAAACAGGTTGTGAATTCAAGCGGCAACTCATCAGCGTTTTGTCGCCTCCTGCGTGGAGGCGTGGATTGAAACATTAAGCCAAGAGCACGGATGTTTGAGGATGCTCTGAAGTCGCCTCCTGCGTGGAGGCGTGGATTGAAACGCGTGTGGTGGATGTACGACCCAATTGACGGCACGTCGCCTCCTGCGTGGAGGCGTGGATTGAAACTCCCATGAGCCAAAACCAAGTTTGACTGCCGGGTCTTTGGTCGCCTCCTGCGTGGAGGCGTGGATTGAAACTTTAGGGCAGTGCAGTTAAGATGCGATGCACTTGGTCGCCTCCTGCGTGGAGGCGTGGATTGAAACCTGTTGTAAATTCACAATCATTGCTTCCCTGTCTGTCGCCTCCTGCGTGGAGGCGTGGATTGAAACAAGCCAGCCGATCATGTTTCCACGCAAGGCTTTCAGGTCGCCTCCTGCGTGGAGGCGTGGATTGAAACACCAGCGAGCTTGCTATCGGCGACTTCATCTCTGCAGTCGCCTCCTGCGTGGAGGCGTGGATTGAAACGGGATGCGCTGCCGCATAACCATCAAGCCCTTTTGAATGTCGCCTCCTGCGTGGAGGCGTGGATTGAAACTTGAAAGCGCTGAAGAAGTCATGTTGCGCTTTGAATGTCGCCTCCTGCGTGGAGGCGTGGATTGAAACAAGAAGTCAGGAACTGGCATTGCTGGCGGTTTGAGGTCGCCTCCTGCGTGGAGGCGTGGATTGAAACTCATTCCGGCTGTCCATAAGATTCGTAACGGTTTTAGGTCGCCTCCTGCGTGGAGGCGTGGATTGAAACTCGCCACAAGCTGACAAGACGGGCGCGGCTGACGTCGCCTCCTGCGTGGAGGCGTGGATTGAAACTTTTCATTTCCAATCTCCGTGTTGCAACTGCCAGTCGCCTCCTGCGTGGAGGCGTGGATTGAAACAGCATTGCTGACGCCAAGAAGGCCGGCACAAAGAACGTCGCCTCCTGCGTGGAGGCGTGGATTGAAACACCGCAGACGGTAAAGCGGTCGCCAACTTCAGCGTGTCGCCTCCTGCGTGGAGGCGTGGATTGAAACAATTCGTCTGTGTTCATTCCTCCACCTCGCTAAGTCGCCTCCTGCGTGGAGGCGTGGATTGAAACGTCGTGAGTGACGTCCACGATTTCATCGTCCGTTAAGTCGCCTCCTGCGTGGAGGCGTGGATTGAAACACTTATCTACATTAGCGTTTCAATGTCCGCCTCGTCGCCTCCTGCGTGGAGGCGTGGATTGAAACAGAGCGTGTTGACAAGCTGGTTGCACGCGTTAGTGTCGCCTCCTGCGTGGAGGCGTGGATTGAAACTAAGTTGAGCACTGTTGCTAATCATTTTAAACCTCGTCGCCTCCTGCGTGGAGGCGTGGATTGAAACTGCTTTTCCAGCTCCACAATCCGCTTGTTCAGCGCGTCGCCTCCTGCGTGGAGGCGTGGATTGAAACAGCGCCACTTAGTGAGCATGACAGCACGGTTAAAGGTCGCCTCCTGCGTGGAGGCGTGGATTGAAACAGCCAGCCACTCCCCAAATAGCTGGTAATCAGGTCGCCTCCTGCGTGGAGGCGTGGATTGAAACCGGACTGTAAGACCAACCAATCAGGTCATCAAGCGTCGCCTCCTGCGTGGAGGCGTGGATTGAAACAGCCAGCCACTCGCCAAATAGCTGGTAATCAGCGTGTCGCCTCCTGCGTGGAGGCGTGGATTGAAACTTGCCGGCCGGCAGGGTAAAACTCGCGCTTGTTGTCGCCTCCTGCGTGGAGGCGTGGATTGAAACTGGTCATTGGAGGGCGCGACTTATGGCGCGTTATCGTCGCCTCCTGCGTGGAGGCGTGGATTGAAACAGGCACTTATGCACGATAAACCTTATTTAACGGACGTCGCCTCCTGCGTGGAGGCGTGGATTGAAACTCCGTTCTGCTTGAACAACGCGCCGTATCTTATGTCGCCTCCTGCGTGGAGGCGTGGATTGAAACCGGTGTCAAGAGTGTTTAGTATCATCGGCAGGAACAGTCGCCTCCTGCGTGGAGGCGTGGATTGAAACTTCGTTCAGGGTCGGCGGAAGGGCGTTTATTTCGTCGCCTCCTGCGTGGAGGCGTGGATTGAAACAGTTTGGCGACTGACTATGTGCAGGGGGGCGAGAAGTCGCCTCCTGCGTGGAGGCGTGGATTGAAACATTGATTTGCTCCGCGAAGCTGAAGGTCATCGGGTGGTCGCCTCCTGCGTGGAGGCGTGGATTGAAACTCTGTTGCCGCTTTATCCCACCAGCGCACAAAACGTCGCCTCCTGCGTGGAGGCGTGGATTGAAACAAGTAAGCGCACGGATTTGTCCGTCATCACACCGTCGCCTCCTGCGTGGAGGCGTGGATTGAAACAAGCATCCAAGCAGAAGCCTGCCATGTGTCTTTGGTCGCCTCCTGCGTGGAGGCGTGGATTGAAACGTCAATCTCTGTTCCGATTGGCAGGCGTAAAACCGTCGCCTCCTGCGTGGAGGCGTGGATTGAAACACCATAACGGAGTACATACGGATTGGCTTTGAGTGTCGCCTCCTGCGTGGAGGCGTGGATTGAAACAAAGCCCCTTGCAGAAACTATCATGGCTGGCGGTTGGTCGCCTCCTGCGTGGAGGCGTGGATTGAAACAGACGAAATTGGCAGAGTCTCAAAGGGCATAAGTCGCCTCCTGCGTGGAGGCGTGGATTGAAACTTTTATGTATCGCTGTCATCTCTCACGTGAGTCGCCTCCTGCGTGGAGGCGTGGATTGAAACTGGACGAATCAAGAGGCGTTTGAAACAACCCTGTCGCCTCCTGCGTGGAGGCGTGGATTGAAACGCGAAGGTGAACTCGACCTTGCGGAACAAAAATTAAGTCGCCTCCTGCGTGGAGGCGTGGATTGAAACTTCTGGCGCAAAGTTGGAAGCCAGCAGGGTTATTCCGTCGCCTCCTGCGTGGAGGCGTGGATTGAAACAACCGTGCTATCGACAATGGCACTGCCAGAAAGGTGTCGCCTCCTGCGTGGAGGCGTGGATTGAAACATGTGGCTTGTTGACAGTTTCGACCTTAACTCTCGTCGCCTCCTGCGTGGAGGCGTGGATTGAAACTTCGGATTGTCGGCATCGTTCGAGATCTTAGACAGTCGCCTCCTGCGTGGAGGCGTGGATTGAAACGGTAAAAGAGGCATTTTTCACGAGCTATGGGTACATGTCGCCTCCTGCGTGGAGGCGTGGATTGAAACAGAGGCTTGTTTAGGTGTTATCATGCCGTTTAGTCGCCTCCTGCGTGGAGGCGTGGATTGAAACTCTTTTCAGGAACTTTCTCATCACCATCGTTACGTCGCCTCCTGCGTGGAGGCGTGGATTGAAACATATCAAGAGTGAGCCAGTGAAAGTTGACCGGTCGTCGCCTCCTGCGTGGAGGCGTGGATTGAAACAGGACAGTGCTTATAGCTGGTGCTGTTGGATGTCGCCTCCTGCGTGGAGGCGTGGATTGAAACTCTGGAAGAAAAAGGCTATATCATCAGCAAACAAAGTCGCCTCCTGCGTGGAGGCGTGGATTGAAACTTAAAGATGAGTACTTAAGTAAAGTGGCAACCTTGTCGCCTCCTGCGTGGAGGCGTGGATTGAAACAACTATGTAGCACCGACATACTGAACATGTACTGTCGCCTCCTGCGTGGAGGCGTGGATTGAAACAACAGATGCGAGTATATATCTAAAACTTCATCTTGGTCGCCTCCTGCGTGGAGGCGTGGATTGAAACATCCGAGCCCCTGTAATAGTAAAAGCTATATGCAACGTCGCCTCCTGCGTGGAGGCGTGGATTGAAACCTGTCAACTATACTAGGCACGCTCAAGAAGCCGTCGCCTCCTGCGTGGAGGCGTGGATTGAAACTCTGAGTGTATCAAACATTTTACCGTTGTATCTGTCGCCTCCTGCGTGGAGGCGTGGATTGAAACTGTAGCGAACTTGCGAATAGCACTTAGACGCTGGGTCGCCTCCTGCGTGGAGGCGTGGATTGAAACTCTACCAAATCAAGTGCCATAGCTTGCCATTCAGTCGCCTCCTGCGTGGAGGCGTGGATTGAAACGGGCAAGGCATGACTACACCGCAAGTTAGAAAGGCTGTCGCCTCCTGCGTGGAGGCGTGGATTGAAACATCGTTGTTTAGGTCTAACCCGCTTGATATGCTAAGTCGCCTCCTGCGTGGAGGCGTGGATTGAAACTAGGCAATTAAAAAGCCGTGCAAGGCGTAAGCTATGTCGCCTCCTGCGTGGAGGCGTGGATTGAAACAATGACCAGTCAAGCTATCCAAGACGTAGTAAAGGTCGCCTCCTGCGTGGAGGCGTGGATTGAAACCAGTGCTAAGAAATAGCGGTGTTAGCCAGTCTTACGTCGCCTCCTGCGTGGAGGCGTGGATTGAAACGCTAAGGGCATGGCAAACGTAGACCTTTTACAGTCGCCTCCTGCGTGGAGGCGTGGATTGAAACTTACAGACAGATGACGCGGTATTCTCTTACGATGAGTCGCCTCCTGCGTGGAGGCGTGGATTGAAACTAACCTTGTTACGCTTGCCCACTATATCCGCAATTGTCGCCTCCTGCGTGGAGGCGTGGATTGAAACAAGGAATTGTATGAAGATGAACGTGCGTGCCGAGAAGTCGCCTCCTGCGTGGAGGCGTGGATTGAAACATGCTTGGAACGATGTATTAGGCTGGGCGATACAGTCGCCTCCTGCGTGGAGGCGTGGATTGAAACACTTAACGAAGCCATAACGCGTGTACGCTCGGCAGGTCGCCTCCTGCGTGGAGGCGTGGATTGAAACTTAGAAACCAGCGGCTTGTCTGATTTCTGCGTTAAGTCGCCTCCTGCGTGGAGGCGTGGATTGAAACGTTAGCGCGTTGGCGTTCTGTACCGCCATTCTGACGTCGCCTCCTGCGTGGAGGCGTGGATTGAAACACGCCACGAAAAACGCCGTTATTCGGTGGCACCAGTCGCCTCCTGCGTGGAGGCGTGGATTGAAACAGACATCAGGCGCGGAGGGCTTTGACCTGGCGGCGTCGCCTCCTGCGTGGAGGCGTGGATTGAAACCGTGAGGGCTTCAAACCCCAAGACGGAGACAAAAAGTCGCCTCCTGCGTGGAGGCGTGGATTGAAACCTTTTCGCGTATCGCTTTCACCGTTCCGCTAAAGTCGCCTCCTGCGTGGAGGCGTGGATTGAAACACCTGTAATTTGGTAAACAGGCGCTTCAGTATTGTCGCCTCCTGCGTGGAGGCGTGGATTGAAACAATCGGGCGGGTGTTCCAGTAAATTTTTGCGCTATGGTCGCCTCCTGCGTGGAGGCGTGGATTGAAACCACTTACGTCGGCTGGCTTGGTGAGGATAGACGGTCGCCTCCTGCGTGGAGGCGTGGATTGAAACATCGATTGTCGGCTTGCGTCCCCTTGCCGTTTCGTCGCCTCCTGCGTGGAGGCGTGGATTGAAACACCAAGACAGTTAGAGTCTGTTGTTACTGCTGGTCGCCTCCTGCGTGGAGGCGTGGATTGAAACAAGTTCCAACTCACTCATTGTCAACTCCTTTTGTCGCCTCCTGCGTGGAGGCGTGGATTGAAACCAAAACGGAAACAGTTGAGAGGAGTAAAGATGGTGTCGCCTCCTGCGTGGAGGCGTGGATTGAAACCCGGGTCGGTATCAACACCCAAATGGCGCATGTGTCGCCTCCTGCGTGGAGGCGTGGATTGAAACATCACCCGCGAGGGAGACACGGTGTACGGTGGCAGTCGCCTCCTGCGTGGAGGCGTGGATTGAAACTTGCCGGCCGGCAGGGTAAAACTCGCGCTTGTTGTCGCCTCCTGCGTGGAGGCGTGGATTGAAACATACCGGGCTGAAAGATAATATTGTATTGGTAGGGTCGCCTCCTGCGTGGAGGCGTGGATTGAAACAGCTATTGTCGCCATGTGCTACCTCATCTCCGCGTCGCCTCCTGCGTGGAGGCGTGGATTGAAACCCGAATGGTCGAATGACATCGAAGCCTACATCGCTAGTCGCCTCCTGCGTGGAGGCGTGGATTGAAACCCCACTCTTGGGCAATCTAACAACGGTCTTTACCGTGTCGCCTCCTGCGTGGAGGCGTGGATTGAAACTCCCAGATGATGAGCAAGAGCGCGCCATCGCTTACGTCGCCTCCTGCGTGGAGGCGTGGATTGAAACGCGTTGCCTTATAAGCGCTGGTTTGCAGAAAGCCTGTCGCCTCCTGCGTGGAGGCGTGGATTGAAACCCGTTGTAGCTCGATATGTCCACGCCCAAAGGTGTCGCCTCCTGCGTGGAGGCGTGGATTGAAACTCTCGACGGTTACAAAATCTCCAAACCGGTAATGTCGCCTCCTGCGTGGAGGCGTGGATTGAAACAGGAAAGCCGAGTTACGACGAAATGGCTTATCTGTCGCCTCCTGCGTGGAGGCGTGGATTGAAACACAAGTTTTTGGTAGAGATTAAAATCACCTATTTGCGTCGCCTCCTGCGTGGAGGCGTGGATTGAAACGCGGTCAAGTTACCTGAGGCAATGGAATATCTGGGGTCGCCTCCTGCGTGGAGGCGTGGATTGAAACGGGCAACTGTTTGAAAAAGGTGGCAGTCTACACGTCGCCTCCTGCGTGGAGGCGTGGATTGAAACCTTTATAAAATACTAAAATGTACTCGAAGGGGGGTCGCCTCCTGCGTGGAGGCGTGGATTGAAACAATTATTATTATATGCATAACGGAAAATAAGGTCGCCTCCTGCGTGGAGGCGTGGATTGAAACAGCGATGTTATCACTGAAAAAATCAGGCATATCGTCGCCTCCTGCGTGGAGGCGTGGATTGAAACCTGTCAATTATACTAGGCACGCTCAAGAAGCCTGTGTCGCCTCCTGCGTGGAGGCGTGGATTGAAACTAACGATTTAACCGTATTTTACTACTATTTTTGAATAGTCGCCTCCTGCGTGGAGGCGTGGATTGAAACCCGCCACCCTCTTTAAATTATAAAAAGGAACAATAGTCGCCTCCTGCGTGGAGGCGTGGATTGAAACGTGGGTACCGAGCACGTCAGGCTGGAGTTTGACGTCGCCTCCTGCGTGGAGGCGTGGATTGAAACCGCTGGGGCGGCAATGTACGATTATCTGGTTGAGTCGCCTCCTGCGTGGAGGCGTGGATTGAAACTTTGTATCAGGTGAACGAGTGCGTCAATCCCCTGCGTCGCCTCCTGCGTGGAGGCGTGGATTGAAACGCGGTCAAGTTACCTGAGGCAATGGAATATCTGGGGTCGCCTCCTGCGTGGAGGCGTGGATTGAAACGGGCAACTGTTTGAAAAAGGTGGCAGTCTACACGTCGCCTCCTGCGTGGAGGCGTGGATTGAAACCTTTATAAAATACTAAAATGTACTCGAAGGGGGGTCGCCTCCTGCGTGGAGGCGTGGATTGAAACAATTATTATTATATGCATAACGGAAAATAAGGTCGCCTCCTGCGTGGAGGCGTGGATTGAAACAGCGATGTTATCACTGAAAAAATCAGGCATATCGTCGCCTCCTGCGTGGAGGCGTGGATTGAAACAATGACACCGCCAGCTGATATCGTGCACGCGACGGTTGTCGCCTCCTGCGTGGAGGCGTGGATTGAAACCACGCCATTGCCGTACATAGTCGGATAAGTCGATGGCGTCGCCTCCTGCGTGGAGGCGTGGATTGAAACCCCGCGGCAGGATTGGCGGTCCCGGGTGCTCTGGTGTCGCCTCCTGCGTGGAGGCGTGGATTGAAACTGTATCGCCAAAAGGACACTTCTGCTGACTTAGACGTCGCCTCCTGCGTGGAGGCGTGGATTGAAACTAGTCCTGAAATCATTCCTGCTGTACATGTTCTTCAAGTCGCCTCCTGCGTGGAGGCGTGGATTGAAACTTGCACGGATAACCGGTCAACATAAAAATCATTTGTCGCCTCCTGCGTGGAGGCGTGGATTGAAACACCACGTCCCACGCTAAGCGGTTATTCTTTTTCCGTCGCCTCCTGCGTGGAGGCGTGGATTGAAACGTTGAATCCAAATACTACAGCTGTTTTAGTGTTGTCGCCTCCTGCGTGGAGGCGTGGATTGAAACCGAGATGGATACCGTTATGTACAACTTGCGAAAAAGTCGCCTCCTGCGTGGAGGCGTGGATTGAAACCATCGTGAAAAATGTTTGCACCACCCCCCGCGAAAAGTCGCCTCCTGCGTGGAGGCGTGGATTGAAACCGCGTCAGGCGCAAACGATATGGTAACGACCGTGTCGCCTCCTGCGTGGAGGCGTGGATTGAAACCACTAAAAGCCCTGTTTTATACTCACTGATATGTCGCCTCCTGCGTGGAGGCGTGGATTGAAACATGAACTTGAAGCACTTTATAAGAAAGCTAAAGATGGTCGCCTCCTGCGTGGAGGCGTGGATTGAAACCAAACTGCTCACCCACCAAAACAGGTGATACGGTCGCCTCCTGCGTGGAGGCGTGGATTGAAACCCATTCCGGGTCGAGACTGCACTCGCTCACATTTGTCGCCTCCTGCGTGGAGGCGTGGATTGAAACTCCACCTGTTGGTGTCATCGTGCCTTGTCTTTTGTGTCGCCTCCTGCGTGGAGGCGTGGATTGAAACCGAGCGAGGGCGTTTATAACATCTCGGCATACATTGGGTCGCCTCCTGCGTGGAGGCGTGGATTGAAACTTCTGAAGAGCTTACCACTTCGTATTTGAAAGAATACGTCGCCTCCTGCGTGGAGGCGTGGATTGAAACGGCAGTTCGTTTGCCACTTCGCGTTTTCCAGGGGTCGCCTCCTGCGTGGAGGCGTGGATTGAAACAATGATCCAGGCGACTAACACCGCCGCCCCAAAGTCGCCTCCTGCGTGGAGGCGTGGATTGAAACTTGATAACGCGTTTGCACTCGCTAAAAAAGGCTTGTCGCCTCCTGCGTGGAGGCGTGGATTGAAACCTGTACTTTGCGCAACTGCGGCAATTGAACCGTCGCCTCCTGCGTGGAGGCGTGGATTGAAACGCACAGTTGGCAGGCATGGCAAAGGCTATGGCGTTGAGTCGCCTCCTGCGTGGAGGCGTGGATTGAAACATCGCTTGAAGTGAACGCGCGAGTGGTGCGGTTTTGTCGCCTCCTGCGTGGAGGCGTGGATTGAAACAACAAGTACCGCATATTGACACGCCCCTAACAAATGTCGCCTCCTGCGTGGAGGCGTGGATTGAAACGGGCGGGATAAGGCTGTCTTTAAGTTCCTGCTTTGTCGCCTCCTGCGTGGAGGCGTGGATTGAAACTCTCACCGAGCGGGAAGTCGCCCGCATTGATGAGATGTCGCCTCCTGCGTGGAGGCGTGGATTGAAACTCTGGCGATAAGTCCAGATTGTCAGGCAGCGACGCGGTCGCCTCCTGCGTGGAGGCGTGGATTGAAACAAATCATCACTCCCGCAACGATGACACGGTTTGTCGCCTCCTGCGTGGAGGCGTGGATTGAAACTACACCTAACATTTTATACTCCCTCAGTATCAGGGGGTCGCCTCCTGCGTGGAGGCGTGGATTGAAACGGTCATAACTAATCGCTCTAAACAGTCGGCGGTGTCGCCTCCTGCGTGGAGGCGTGGATTGAAACACAAATATCTTTGGCCGCTGCTAGGGTGGTGTAACGTCGCCTCCTGCGTGGAGGCGTGGATTGAAACAGTATGACCAATGGGGCGATCTGCAGAAGACGATCAGTCGCCTCCTGCGTGGAGGCGTGGATTGAAACATGAACTGTCAAGAGTGCCAGAGGTGGCGGTCGGGTCGCCTCCTGCGTGGAGGCGTGGATTGAAACCGCAGCGTTTTGCAAAGTAATATTATCTATATAAAGTCGCCTCCTGCGTGGAGGCGTGGATTGAAACAGCGCGGGTAACATCAAAACCACCCCCACCGCAAAGTCGCCTCCTGCGTGGAGGCGTGGATTGAAACTTGGATAAAAGCGCGATTGAGTACGACGCGAACGGGTCGCCTCCTGCGTGGAGGCGTGGATTGAAACGCTTGCTGAGGGGCAGTGCGCAACGTGCTTGCAGTCGCCTCCTGCGTGGAGGCGTGGATTGAAACGCATATATATCCGACGTCTTCCACGCAATAGGATTGTCGCCTCCTGCGTGGAGGCGTGGATTGAAACGGTGAAATCGAAATCATCGCCTATATGCTCATTCGTCGCCTCCTGCGTGGAGGCGTGGATTGAAACGCAAGTCGTAAAATACGCATCATAGCAATTTTGGCAGGTCGCCTCCTGCGTGGAGGCGTGGATTGAAACGATAAATCCTACTGGCAGGACTTACAAGCGCAAGAGTCGCCTCCTGCGTGGAGGCGTGGATTGAAACAAAACGTAATGCCACAAACAGGACAAACTCTGTGTCGCCTCCTGCGTGGAGGCGTGGATTGAAACATATTGCGCCTGCCATTACTGGCGCGCACTGATGTCGCCTCCTGCGTGGAGGCGTGGATTGAAACCCTGTGGCAGAAGAGCCATCGGATATGTCTTGGCGTCGCCTCCTGCGTGGAGGCGTGGATTGAAACTGCGCAACATGCGACAACGTGACAACATGGTCCAGTCGCCTCCTGCGTGGAGGCGTGAATTGAAACGTTGAAGTCAACCAGAATAATCGGTAAGCGTCCAGTCGCCTCCTGCGTGGAGGCGTGGATTGAAACCATAATGATAGCTATCGCAGTTATTGCAATATTGTCGCCTCCTGCGTGGAGGCGTGGATTGAAACTGAAGCAAGAGATAAAGCGTGCGAGGACTGGAGGTCGCCTCCTGCGTGGAGGCGTGGATTGAAACACTCGATGTCCGTATGATGTACGCAACTGCCATGAGTCGCCTCCTGCGTGGAGGCGTGGATTGAAACGGCTCTGGCAACGTTTTTGCGCTCAATCCTGCGTCGCCTCCTGCGTGGAGGCGTGGATTGAAACCTATCCTGCCGCGGGGAATAAGCAAGTGGCTTAGTCGCCTCCTGCGTGGAGGCGTGGATTGAAACAAGTGTTGACTGGCGTACCACTGGTTACCGCGTTGTCGCCTCCTGCGTGGAGGCGTGGATTGAAACGCAGAAAGGGGCGGCTATTTAGATATCAGCGAATGTCGCCTCCTGCGTGGAGGCGTGGATTGAAACCCAGCCAACTCCATCACCTGGCAATGCGGCTGCAGTCGCCTCCTGCGTGGAGGCGTGGATTGAAACCATCGAAGCCATTAAGCAATCAAGAGATGGCTATGTCGCCTCCTGCGTGGAGGCGTGGATTGAAACTCAGCACGTGTGTACTTGCCGCGGCTCGCCCATACTGTCGCCTCCTGCGTGGAGGCGTGGATTGAAACACGTCGGCTGGCTTGGCGAGGACAGACGTCCTTAGTCGCCTCCTGCGTGGAGGCGTGGATTGAAACCGGCATTGTGCTTGATGTCCGGCACTAATGTTTGTCGCCTCCTGCGTGGAGGCGTGGATTGAAACGGACGCTCCAGACCATCTGGCTTATTCCAAAGGGGTCGCCTCCTGCGTGGAGGCGTGGATTGAAACTCAACATGCCATAGGTTGGAGCGACTATCATTCCGAGCGTCGCCTCCTGCGTGGAGGCGTGGATTGAAACCCGTCAATTCCGTGCGCATAGGTTTATCTAAGCGTCGCCTCCTGCGTGGAGGCGTGGATTGAAACTCAGTCCAGCGCACTTGACGGTAGTTGTACTTCGGTCGCCTCCTGCGTGGAGGCGTGGATTGAAACACAGATGGACGCTTAGAAGCCAACGTGAGAGAGGTCGCCTCCTGCGTGGAGGCGTGGATTGAAACACGACAGAGTAGCCATCGGCAACCTTGTTTTTGCGTCGCCTCCTGCGTGGAGGCGTGGATTGAAACATCTTTACTCCTTTCTGTTTCCGTTTTGGAAAGGTCGCCTCCTGCGTGGAGGCGTGGATTGAAACAGTAAAGAACAGCATCAGAGCCGCGCTAAAGCTAGTCGCCTCCTGCGTGGAGGCGTGGATTGAAACTGAAGCAAGAGATAAAGCGTGCGAGGACTGGAGGTCGCCTCCTGCGTGGAGGCGTGGATTGAAACGATGGCGCTTAGCGACTCGGAATACCCGCCAAGATGTCGCCTCCTGCGTGGAGGCGTGGATTGAAACTTGCCGCAGGTTGACGCTTACATCAAAAACGCGAGTCGCCTCCTGCGTGGAGGCGTGGATTGAAACAATCAGTACGCTGGATACGCACCGCCTAACTTGAGTCGCCTCCTGCGTGGAGGCGTGGATTGAAACTTTTGCAGTCTTAACCGCAAGGTTGGAGCAGGTCGCCTCCTGCGTGGAGGCGTGGATTGAAACCGAAAGCAGACGCGGCAGGCAAGCTGGACGCGGGGTCGCCTCCTGCGTGGAGGCGTGGATTGAAACTGTGATTACTCACCACGCTTTCAAATCCCGTACGTCGCCTCCTGCGTGGAGGCGTGGATTGAAACATCACGCACCAGCTTTACTCTCTTATCAGGGAGTCGCCTCCTGCGTGGAGGCGTGGATTGAAACATCGCTAAGGCGTTGGGGGTGGACGGTGAGTGTCGCCTCCTGCGTGGAGGCGTGGCTTGTTAAATCCTCTTTATCGCTTGGCTTGCTTGGAATACTTCAACTGATAAACCAGGCGCATGGCGAGGGATTCCCAGGCGGGGATTGGTTTTTGGCCGGTCAACTGGGCGATGTTGGCGGCTCGGGCGTTCTTTTCCAATACGGCGCGGACGTTCTTCGCGTCGGCTTCATCTTTTCCGTAACAAATCGACACTCGCGCGACCGGGTCGAAAACGACGCTGGCGGATCCGCGCTTCTGGCTGACGCTGACCCCGCAAATCTGCGCGAAGTCATCCAGATAAGGCTTCAAGGTGCGCGAGAGCCAGGGCAGCACTTCGCCATCCGCGGATACAGCGATGCCTTCCCGCGTCGTTTTCTGCAAGGCGAGCGCGAGGCTTTTTTCTTCGTCGCTGTCGCTTTGAATATCGGGCCTGTGGGCAATTGCTTTGCCGAGATGCTCCGCGAAGAGTTCCGTGGAAAAACGCTCCAAATCCTGGGCAAGACGGAGACATTCCGCCGCGGTTTCGCCAAGGATGAAAGCGCCGTGTCTGCCCATCAGCACGATTCGCGAATTGCTGCGAGAGAGGGTCTCGGCCATGTTGTTGTGTAACGCTTTGCTGCCGGGCAGGGCATAAGCGCTCAGGGGGATACGCGTGGTGCCCAAAACGGGCTGCCATGGTTCGGGAACATCGATATCCGTCCCCAAGAGGGTGAGCGCGGAGGCATAGACCTGGTGGGTATGCGCCACAACTTTTATTTCGGGATAGCGCTGGTAGACCCGCGCGTGCATCGGGGACTCGGAAGAGGGTTTGCCGCTGCCTTCTGACAGGGCTTTGCCATCGGTGGTGGCGACGGTGACGAGCTCGGCGGCTTGCATGCCCTCGTATGCCTTGCCTGAGGGGGTAATGACGAAGCCGCGCGCGTCAAGACGGGCGCTGAAGTTGCCCCAGGTGCGCACGACCAGTCCGGTTTTGAGAAAATCCTGCGCCAGATTGACGACCATCTGGCGCGTTCCTGTTTCGTGAGTGTTTGGCATGGGGTGCCTGCTATTCGAACGGGATGACATGCTCAAAGACGCGGTCGAAGGCGGCCAGAGCCTGATCGATTTTCTCTTCGTCGTATGCCGCGCTGGTGTAGAGGCGACTGCCGGCCAGGGTGACCAGACCTTCCGCCATATACGCCGCGCCCATGTGTTCCATCTCGGCTTTGCGTTTGGAGGTTTCGTGCAGGACAGCGGGGATGGTCCAGGGTTTTGCCCAGTTGACGCTGAAGTGCATGGTGCCAACGGTTTCGAGGTGGCAAATGGAGCCCTGGTTAAAGGCGACGAAGGGAAGATGGTGCTTTTGGATCAGCTCTTTGAGTCCCGCGGTCAGGCGGTCGCCCATGGCGTTGGCTTTTTCGCAGGCGTTGGTTTCCTGAATGCGTTTGAGGGTGTAATAGCCGGCAAGGGCGGAGATGGGGGTCGCCGCCATGGTACCGCCAACAAGCGCCTTTTTTACTTTATCACCGGTTTGGATGCCAGCCGCGAGGTATTTGCGGAATTCTTCCTTGCCGCCGATACCGCCCGCGCCGGGGTAACCTCCGGCGATGACTTTGCCGAAGACGGTCAGGTCGGGCTCAACGCCCATGATGCCTTGCGCGCCGTGGGGGGAGAGTCTAAACGCCGTGACCACTTCGTCGAAAATCAGCAGGGCGCCGAACTTCTTGCAAAGCTCGGCAGCGCCTTTGATGAAGTCGATGCTGATGGGGCGGGTGCCGCTTTCGGGACCGACGGGCTCAATCATCACGGCAGCGGTTCCGCCACGCAGTTGATTGCGGCGGAGTTTGCGTTCAAGCGAGTTGAGGTCGCCCGGGAAAAACTCGTCAATGCCCCTGAAGATAAAGAGCGGAATGCCATGGGCCTGGGTGAACTTGCTGCCTGGGACGCGGATGCCATAGGCGTGTTGGTCGCTCCATCCGTGGTAAGCGCCACCCATTTTGAGGACGTGCCGGTGTTTGGTTGCCAGTCGGGCGACGCGGATGGCTGCCATGCAGGCTTCCGTGCCCGAGTTGAGCATGCGCAGCCAGGCGACTGAGGGAATGAGCTCGGTGACCAGTTTGGCGATGCGGTATTCGTATTCGTGGAAGAGGCCGGTGGAGGGCCCGCAGGTGTTCAGCAGGTCGATGACTTTTTCGCGCACTTCGGGTGGATTGGAGCCGAGGACGGTTGGGCCGCCGGCTTGCAGAAAATCGAAATAGCGGTTGCCGTCGAGGTCTTCCAAATAAGCGCCTTCCGCTTTGGTGAAGACGAGCGGGAAGGGATGGTTGAAGGCGAGGTTGTGTTGCACGCCTCCGGGAATGACCTTTTTGGCTTCCTGGATCATCTCGTAGCTTTTGACACACTTTTTGCCGAAATATTCGGTTTCATATGCGGCAAGCGCGTCTGGGGAAATGGAATGGATGGGCTTTTTGATCAGCTCGTCCAGTGCTTCAGTTTGTTTTCTGACTGTCGCGGCGCTTAAATCGATCATGGTGAACTCCTTGAACCTCTTTCTTGGTCACATCATAAAAATTGAGTGGTCACTCAATTTAATTTACCACGAGTAGAGCCAATGCGCAAGGGATTTTTATGAATCCATTGTGTGAATTCATGGGAAAACATGATGTTTTTTTAGCAATTGTGGTAGTATAGAGCATAAGGTATTGAGTGACCACTCAATGCGATATGTCGTCAAACTCATTTTAATAACTGGATGTGGACTAAGATGAATAGTTTTGCCAATGAGAGTTTTAAGCGCCTGTCTCCCGAGAAACAGGACCGGATCCTGAAGGCTGCCATTGCCGAATTCGCGGAACGGGGATATGAACTGGCTAACACCAATCGCATCGCCAAGCAGGCTAAAATCAGTGTGGGGTCAATCTTCCACTATTTCACAACAAAAGAGAATCTCTTCCTTTATATTGTTCAGTACGGTTCCGCCATGATTGAGGAATATGCCGGAAAAGTGGTTGACGATGAAACGCTGACTGTCGCCCAAAAAATTGAAGCGCTCCTGCGATTGGCTGTTAAAAGCTCTCGCGAAGAGGAGACTTTAATTCGTTTGTACCACGAGACGTCCTCGATTGGTAATCAGGAACTGGTGTCTAAATTGCCACGGAGTTTGGAGCAGTTTACCTCGGAGCGATATATCAAAATGCTGGAAGAAGGACAGCGCAAGGGCGAAGTGAAACCGGAACTGGATGCCAGGTTTGCCGCTTTTTCGATGGATAATATCTTTTTGTCGCTCCAGTTCGCTTATGCCTGCGATTATTACAGGATTCGTTTTCAAATGTATAACCACCCGGAGATCGACCGGGAAGCATACGATGAGCAAGTTATTTCGGAGGCCTTTCAATTTTTGAAAGGGGCGCTTCTGGTAGCTGAAGACTAACGAAAGGGGCTTAAAGATGAAGATTCTGGCGTATGACATCGGCACAACAGGGGTGAAAACCTGTTTGTTTCACCTGGGTGATGGAGATGTACCGGAGGGCGCGACCATCCGATTGGAGGATTCAAGCTTCGCGAGCTATTCGCTGAGCGTTCTGCCAAACGGTGGCGTGGAGCAGAATCCGCAGGAGTGGTGGGAAGCCATGTGCAAGACCACCCGCCAGCTTGTCAGCCGCGACCCGGAGGCCTGCGCGCGGATCGCGGGCATTAGCTTTTGCGCGCAGGCGCAAAGTGTGGTTTTGCTTGACGAAGCAGCCCGGGCGGTGCGCCCATCCATGAGCTATATGGACCAGCGCTCGGGTGGGGTGCGCAAGGCGCACGCCGGCGGGGGACCTCAGGTCGCCGGTGTTGGTTTGGGTTTCCTTTTGCAGAGCCTTTATCACACAGGCGTTGTCGCTGGCAGTGATAAGGACCCGGTTTGGAAGTACCTTTGGGTGAAAGAAAACGAGCCTGAAGTCTACGCAAAGGCGCACAAGTGGCTGGATGTAAAGGATTCCCTGGTGGCACGCATGACGGGCAAATTTACCATGAGCCGGGATTCCGCTTTTGCCACCCTGTTGATGGATAAAAACACTAAAACGCCTGAATTCAGCACCGCGCTTATCAAACGGCTCGGGGTTTTGCCGGAGCATATGCCCGACATTGTTGAGTCAACAGCAAAAGTGGGCGTTTTATTGGAAGAAGCGGCGGCTGAACTCGGGCTGAATCCCGGAATTCCTGTCTTTTCCGGTGGCAGTGACGCGGCTTTGATTGGCGTCGGTGCCGGATGCGTGTGCCCGGAGATGACTCATGTCTATATGGGCACGTCCGGTTGGGTCTCCACGGTCACTGATCAAAATATCGTGGATACGAGTGCCATGATCGCCTCGGTTGTGGGCGTTCAACCCGGACTTTACAATTATTTCGCGGAGCTCGAGACCGCGGGTAAATGTCTGGAGTGGGTGCGCGACCATCTCGCTCTGGACGAGATTAATATTTATCTCAGCAAACAGCATGTCGCGGATGACCCGAGTTCGGAGTATAAGAGTTTGTATGACTATATGTCCAAAGTCATTTCCGAAACGCCCGCGGGTTCTGGTGGCGTTATTTTTACCCCGTGGCTGCATGGCAATCGCTGTCCTTTTGAGGATGCGAACGCGCGTGGGATCTTCTTTAACATCGGTTTGGAAACAGGCAAGACCGAACTTATTCGCGCGGTTGTGGAAGGGGTTTGTTACCATATGCGTTGGTTCCTGGAGACAATCAGCAGGAAGATCAAGACGGGTGATAAGGTGCGCTTTGTTGGTGGTGGTGCGCTATCGCCTGTAACCGCGGGAATTCTGGCGGATGTTTTGCAGGTTCCGGTGGAGACCGTGCCAGAACCGCAGAACGTGGGGGCTGTTGGCGCGGCTTTGGTGGTCGCGGTTGGCTTGGGTCGAATTGCTGATTTGAAGGATGCCGAGGCGCTAATCAAGCCGGATCGCATTATTATGCCTCATCCGGAGGCTCGCGCTGTGCATGATAAAAACTATGCGGCTTTTACCAAACTCTATGCCGCCAATAAAAAGCTATTTCATCACCTCAATCAAATTCATTGACAAAAGGAATTCGCTATGTCCACAGAAAACCAGGAAACTCCCAATGTAAAACCAACAAGTGCCCCGTTAGACACGCCGGTCTCTGAGGATATCACGGTCTCTCAGGACGCACCGGGTTCCAAGGATGCGCCTTTAAAGTCGCGTGAAGCCTTGATACAAGCCCTCAAATTCACCTTGCTTTCTATTTCCGCCGCGGGGATTGAAGCGGTATCGTTTATCATTTTGGAAAGACTGACCACTCTGCCTTATGATATTAAGCACGTGATTTCCATTGTCCTCTCAGTGCTTTGGAACTTTACCCTCAACCGCCGCTATACCTTCAAATCAGCTAACAATGTTCCCATCGCCATGCTGAAGGTTGGGCTGTTCTACGCGTTCTTTATTCCGCTTACGGCCTGGCTGGGTAAATTGGCCGATGGAGCTGGTGTCAATGAGTACATCATCAAAGGCAGCACCATGGTTTTGAATTTTGTGGGCGAATTTTTGTGGTGGAAGTTTATCGTTTTCAGAGGCAGCGAAAACACCAACGCGCTTGCTAAAAAAGAGCTGGAACGAAATAACGAAAGCGATAAATAACCGCCTGCGGAACACAGTCTGTCTTAAAGATCATTACACTGACGCCCAACAGTGGGTACAATAAAGTCAGACAGGTGCGTCATGAACATCGCCATCATTGAAGACCAAAAAGCGCAACGCGAAGCTTTGCACCAAGCCGTTGGGGATTGGTTACGAAGCAACCTACTCGTATGGGGAGTTTGACAAATAAAATATTGACAGACTCTATACTCTTCGGTATACTAAATGCATGAGCAATAAACAGCGCATACTTGAGACAGGGTTGGTGCTTTTCGCACAGCGGGGCTATGAAGCCACGAGCGTGCAGGAAATTTGCGACCAGGTTGAAATCACCAAGCCTACCCTTTACCACTATTATGGCAGCAAACGGGGCTTGCTGGAGAGCATCCTTGAAGAACGCTTTGGGCCTTTTCTCAGCCTGCTTGAAGCCGCCTGTCATTATCGCCGGGACATTAACCTAAACATTCAACGCGTGATTGAGGCTTACTTCCTGTTTGCCAGTCACGACTTGCAGCTTTACCAACTACTCTTATCTTTGCGCACCGGACCCTCGCGTAGTGAGAGCCGCCAGATTATCAAGCCCTGGATAAAAGCTCAGGAAGAGCCGATTATGGCGATGTTCAAAGCCGCTGAACGGGATCATGGCAATATGCGCGGACGCTCGCGGGCTTACATGATTAGCTTGTTGGGCATTATCAACGCTTATGTGCAGCAGGCTCTGGAAGACGACCTGGTGCTGAACAATGAGCTCGCTCAACAAGCGCGTCATCAGTTCATGCATGGCATTTTCTCTTAAATTTTTTTGCCAGTAGCACAAATTAAAAAACATCTTTCATAGGGAGTTCTATTGACACGCATTCATCAAAACAGTATTTTTTATCATATCTACCCACTCGGGGCGCTTGGCGCGCCGCACCGTAATGATTTCAGTTCTCCACCCGTGCCTCGCTTGCGGGAAATGCTGAACTGGCTGGATCACATTCAGACTCTTGGCGCGAACGCCATCTATCTTGGACCGGTGTTTGAGAGTAGCAGTCATGGCTATGATACCGCCAATTATTATGAAGTTGACCGGCGGTTGGGAACGCGCGAGGATTTGAGAATATTCGCCAATGAGCTCAAAGCGCGGGGCATACGCCTGGTGCTGGACGGTGTTTTCAACCACGTTGGACGCGACTTTTGGGCTTTTCGAGACGTATTAGAAAATCGAGAGCGTTCAGCGTGGCAGGATTGGTTCGCTGACATGCGCTTTGACCAGCGCAGTCCGATGGGCGACCCTTTTAGCTATGAGGCTTGGAACGGTCATTTTGAATTGGTCAAGCTCAACCTAAGCAATCCAGCGGTGAAAGAGCATCTCTTTGGCGCGATTGCCATGTGGAAAGAGGCATTTGACATTGATGGCATTCGTCTTGACGCGGCGGATTCGCTCAGTTTTGATTTCATGCGCGAGTTGCGCGCTTATTGCAATCAGCTGGATTCGGGCTTGTGGCTGATGGGCGAGGTCATCCATGGCGATTACCGGCGATGGGCAAACCCTGAGAGCCTGCACGCCACAACCAACTATGAGCTTTATAAGAGCATGTGGTCAGCGCTGAATGATGGCAACTTTTTTGAGTTGGCGCACAGTTTGAAGCGACAGTTTGGACCCGGAGGCTTGTACCAGGAGCTAAAGACCCAGTACAACTTTGTGGATAATCATGACGTCACGCGCATCATCAATCGCCTCAGACTCAGGGAGCATCTACCACTCATTCAAGTTTTGATGTTTACCTTGCCAGGCTTGCCCTCGGTTTATTATGGCAGTGAGTTTGGTTTTGAAGGGGTTAAGCAGTCTGATGACTGGAATCTGCGTCCAGTTTTTGATTTGCAGGCTTTGGAAGCGCACTATGGAAAATGGGCTAATAACTTGGCTGTCGCTTTGAAGCCATCTGACGAAAACCGCGATTTGCGCGCGCTCTTGCACCTGTTTTCCATGCTGCGTCTTGCCAACCCAGCGCTCACGCGGGGTGACTATCGCGAACTGATGGTCAAACCAGAGCAATTTGCCTTCACGCGTGAACACGAAGGGCAGATTGCCATCGTCGCTGTCAACAGCGCGGCAGATTCTGTGGATGTGGAGCTCACGCTACCGAGGCATAAAAGCTGGCGATTCGTTGATTTGTTGGATGAATCTCAAAGTTTCATTATTGATGAGCAAGGAAAGCTACAGCTGAATATTCCAGCTTACTGGGGAAGAATCCTGACCAATCGAATGTGATTTTGTGCTGGATAATGGCTGATTTATCGGGCTTTTTTCTCAATTACCCAAAAATGGGAAAGGCCCAGGCGTTGCAAGGGTGTTTTTTCGAGCGCGTAAAGAAAACTGCGCAAGGCTCTGCCCAGTCCTGGCATACTTTGAATGATGTTATCGTAACCACCAAAAATGGTGCGTTGGGTGATGAACTTTACCGGCAACCCTTCAAACAGTTCGCGCAGGTCCTGACGGGTGTAAATCTCAACGTGCGGGCAGAGTTTATCGCGCCATTTACGCGGTAACCAGTTAACCAGTGGAATGTTGCCGAATTTATACTCGCCATTTTTGTAAATGCCGTGCGTTTCAAAAGGATAACCGCGATTGGGGCAAAAGAGCACAATGCGCCCCCCCGGCTTGAGCACGCGTACCATTTCAGCAATCGCCTTTTTATCATCCTGTACATGTTCTAAGACTTCATGGCTAAGCAAGAGATCCACGCTCGCTTCGGGCAACGCCAAATATTCGCCAGCACCACAAAAGACGTTAGGGGTATAAGCGCTGCTGTCTTTGACACGCGGGAATTCGATATCCATCCCCAGGATTGTGTTCGCCATGGGCGCGAGATGCGAGAGGTACATGCCCACGCCGCAGCCATCAACGAAGACGGTTTCGTAAACCCGGTCTCCAGCAGCTTCGAGGATTAGCCTCAGGCGACGGTCCTGACCTGCGCGCCAGACGTGCGAGGGTTCACCACGCTCAGCGGCTTTTTGTAAATCAGTGGGTTGGTGCGTGTTTTTCACAGGATACTCCGGGAATTTATGAGTTGTTGTTTTTGGTAACCCACCCCCTTTAATCCCCCAGCCGAGAAAAGCACCCGGCACGCGAGCAGTCCAGAGGAGGGGGAATAAGGCTACACAGGGGGGGGATAGTGTTTCACTATAGTGCAAAACTTTTGCGGACATTTAAATATTAAACCGTATTTCTATAATATCGCCGTCTTCAACGATGTAGTTTTTGCCTTCTACTCTCAGACGACCTTTGCTGCGGGCTTCGGCAGTGCTGCCAAAGTGAATCATATCCTCATACGAAATCACTTCCGCGCGAATGAAGCCTTTTTCCATATCGGAATGGATCGCGCCAGCAGCTTCGCGGGCGTTGGAGCCCCGTTTCACCGTCCAGGCATGCACCTCTTTTTCGCCGGTGGTAAAGAAACTATACACGCCTAAAAGGTCATACGAAAGCCTAATCAGGCGCGACATAGCTAATTCGGTAATGCCATATTCTTCCATAAAGATTTCCGCGTCTTCTGGTTCAAGCGCGGCGATATCCATTTCTAACTTGGCAGGTAGCGCGATGACAAAAGTGAGCGGATGAGGGCTCTCATAAACAGGCGCTTCCTGACCTTCGGACTGGTTGAAGACAATGATTTGTGGCTTGCGGCTCAAAAAGCCATAACTTGCGACAATCTCTTCTTCTTCAGGGCTGAATTTATGATGACGCAAAGGCAAGTTTTCATTCAAGACAGCTTCCAGTGCCTTGAAGACATCAATTTCCTTTTGAATTTCCTCGCGAGGACGGCTAACGCCACGGCGATGTTCCTCGGTCAGCTTTTCAAGCTTGCGTTCTACCATGACCAGATCATTGAGGATGAATTCGGTATCCATGTTTTCGATGTCGCGCAGGGGGTCGAGGCTGCCTTCCTGATGAGCGACCATGGGGCTTTCGAATTGGCGTACGACGTGCAAAAAGCCATCCATCTGTGCCATTTGGTTGATGAGCTGTCCAGGTAGACCGGCTTTACCAGCTTTGCCGTCGATGCCGGCGATATCGGCATAAGTGACTTTGGCGCGGACGGTTTTCTTGGGTTTGTAAATCGCGCTAAGCGCGTCAACGCGCGGGTCGGGCACATCCACCACGGCGGTATGTACTTCCATATGCCCACCAATGTTATCGGTGGGGATTTTGGCGTTGGTTAGAGCGTTAAAAAGCGTTGTTTTGCCACTTTGGGGCAGACCGATAATTCCAAGTTGCATGAATCTCCAATTTCATCAGCGGGATATACCGCCATATCTTCACTATTAATGTCTCGATTATACCCCAGCGCGGGCATAGGCGCGAAAAAGATAAACAAGCAAGTTCTACGCGAAATATCTCGCCAATCATGAGATGAGGCACTGAAGTTTTCGGTAATTCATTTCATATAAGGTATAATTTACCCAGAGGAAATTAAAAAGAACATGGCTATTCTCAAACCGAATGCATTTGAGTTCTTTTCGCACAGTGCTGATCAAACAAGGCGCTTGGGTGTGCGCTTGGGCGCGATGTTGCCTGTCGGCACGGTTATTTGTCTTGAAGGTGATTTGGGCTCGGGGAAAACCACTTTGGTACAGGGTATCGCTCAGGGTTGGGGATCAACCGACCGTGTTACCAGTCCTACTTTCGTCATTCTAAATCAATACCGTCGCCCGGATGGTATGCAACTCTATCATGCCGATGCCTATCGGCTGGCAGAAAATGACCCACTTGACCTTGCCATCCTGGATATTGAACAGGCTCTTGAAAACGGTGTTCTGATTGTCGAATGGGCTGATCGGCTCAAGGAGTCTCTTCCAAAAGAACATATTTGGATTCAAATGCAGTGGACGGGTCCACAATCGCGCCACTTTATTTTGACCCCCGAGGGCAAGCAGAACGCCCAAATTCTCAAAAAATTGCAACACGCGATATACGGAGTGTAAGTATGTTAATAGCAATCGATACATCAACAGACTGGA
>Ga0255345_1001274_pt1 | contig 37288 bp, 29 predicted proteins | sample wastewater_treat_6_FD_192415 | JGI IMG/M metagenome (GOLD analysis project Ga0255345, IMG submission 192415) | Wastewater microbial communities from Lulu Island WWTP, Vancouver, Canada - plant20 | ecosystem: Engineered > WWTP > Wastewater > Unclassified | place: Canada: Vancouver, British...
GTTTTTTTATCTTCGGAACAAACGAAAACCGGGGTATCGCGCCGTCGCAAAAAGAAGAAACGCTTACGCCGCGATGCCCTCGTACAAAAGCGTATCGCGCCGTCGCGAAAAGAAAAAGCGCTTACGCTCTGATACCTGTCCTCTCCGTGCTCTCTGTGCCCTCCGTGCGAACCAACGTTTTTATCTTTGGAACGAACGAAAACCGGGGTATCGCGCCGTCGCAAAAAGAAGAAACGCTTACGCCGCAATGCCCTCGTACAAAAGCGTATCGCGCCGTCGCGAAAAGAAAAAGCGCTTACGCCGCGATACTTGTCCTCTCCGTGCTCTCTGTGCCCTCCGTGCGAACCAATGTTTTTTTATCTTCGGAACAAACGAAAACCGGGGTATCGCGCCGTCGCAAAAAGAAGAAACGCTTACGCCGCGATGCCCTCGTACAAAAGCGTATCGCGCCGTCGCGAAAAGAAAAAGCGCTTACGCCGCGATGCTTGTCCTCTCCGTGCTCTCTGTGCGAACCCTGTTTTTCTTTAAAGACACGCCAACTTAAAAGCTCGCGTTCCCAGGTGTTCCCAGGGCGCACCCAGTCGGATACTCACGGTCGACGCGAAAATGCTTAGCAGGTATGATATAATCTTCGCCAAGACCGACTCCAACTGGGCAAAATGATTCAGGCCGTGAGCGGTCAATTTTTTAAAAAAGGGGGAGTTATGAGAATTATCGATATCATACCGGTAGCGAGAAGCGAAAAGCCCGCGGACGTTATCCTTAAGAATTGCAAGGTCGTCAACGTTTTTTCCGGCCTGATAGAAGAGACGAATGTCGCGCTCTTTCGTAAAAGAATAGCTGGTGTAGGCGACTACACTTGGGGGGAGAAAACGATCGACCTGCACGGTCAATATCTCGTCCCCGGTTTCATCAACGCCCATATGCACATCGAAAGTACGATGCTCGAACCTCGGGAGTTTGCGAAAGCGGCCCTTTCCAGAGGGACAACGACGGTGATCGCCGATCCTCACGAGATCGCGAACGTGATCGGTTTGAAAGGTGTCGAGTTCTTTATTAATTACACCGAAGGCATACCGATGAACATCTATTTCATGCTGCCGTCTTGCGTACCGGCCACGGACTACGAAACGAACGGGTCGAAGGTGCGCGTGATGGATATGATCGGGTTTCTAGAGAAGTACCCTCGGGTTTTAGGCTTGGGTGAGGTGATGAATTATCCTGGCATCCTCAATCGCCAGGAAGAGCTGCTCACGATGATCGAGCTGTTTCGACATAAATACAAGAAGATCGATGGCCACGCTCCGCTCCTGCGAGGTAAAGACCTTAACGCGTATATCTCCGCGTTTATCCGCTCAGACCACGAGAGCACACAACCGGAGGAGGCGATGGAAAAGCTGTCCCGAGGGATGCAGGTTCTATTGCGCTACGGCACTGGCGAGCGAGACCTCGAAAACCTGGTTAGCATCGTCAATCCAGTCACACAACCCTTCCTGTCTTTCTGCACCGACGACAAGCACCCGGAAGATATCGTGAAGGGAGACATCGACGAGATGATTCGTCTGGTGATCTCGAGGGGTGTCGATCCGGTTACGGCTATACGCATCGCCACGATCAACACGGCCCGCCATTACGACCTGCGGAGTATGGGCGCCATCGCGCCGGGATATAAGGCCGATATGGTGGTCGTTGAAGACCTGCAGCGTTTCTCCCCTAAGATCGTATTCAAGGACTCTCAGATCGTCGCGGAAGATGGCGTTTGTGTCGCTAAATTCCCAGACCCGCTCGTCAAGATCGACACTGTGATGCATACCATCTTTTGCCCGCATTACCAGGCGGAGGATTTTGGCTTCAATCTGAAAACCGAGCGTACGATGATACGGAGTATCGAAGTGACGGGCGTCTCGGTCGTGACCCACGAGAGGTTGACCGAAGTCACGGTCAAAGAGGGCGAGCCGGATATCTCGGAGCACGACATCGCCAAGATCGCGGTGATCAACCGGTATACTCCGGAAAAGCAGTTCTCGTTGGGCTTTATCAGTGGTACCGGTATCAAGAGAGGAGCTTTGGCTCTATCCGTTGGGCACGATTCTCACAATATCTCCGTCACCGGAACCTCTGATAGCGATATGGCGCTGGCGGTCAATCACGTCATCACCTGTAACGGCGGTATGGTTGTGGCGTTGGACGGAGAGATCCTGGCATGCTTGCCCCTTCCTGTGGCGGGACTGATGTCGGATCAACCTCTCAAAGTCGTCATCGCGCAAAACCGAAGACTGCTGGACGCCGCAAAAAAAACGGGCTGCCGTCTGGCGAACCCGTTTATGGCCTTATCTTTCGTACAACTGGAGGTCATCCCAGAACTGAAGATCACGAACTTGGGGTTGATGGACACGAACACCTTCCGATTCGTGGATGCGGTCTTTCCTATCTAAGACCGGTTAATATAAGACCAATTCTCGCTTATCTCGAATGGCCTATGCCTTTCATTCAGGGTTGCTCGGCAAGTTTTCCGTTACTTCTCGATCAGACGGCGGAGCCCACGTTCCACATAGGTGCGCACCAGCTGTTGTCGGTACTCGGCCGTGACTTCGGCGCTCGAGGAGACTTCGGATTCGAGCGCGGCGATGCTTTGGATCGGTAAGAGGTCGCGGCGAACGGCCGAAAAGGTTTTTCCTTGCACGGCCTCGCTCGTTCGAGGTAACAGGATCGCAACCCCAGGCCGCGCCCCGCAGGTGATCCGGCACTCTTGCACCACCGTGTTTTCCATCGGGTCCGCTTCTCTTTCTATCCTAAAAACGACTGCGAGATTGAGTGTGGCGATGTCATAACTCACCTTGCTGAATTTAAAGAAGGCCCCTCGATGAAATCGCTTCGGGATTTTCACCTTCGTGATGAGGAGCGGAGCTCTCCCTTTCAGGTATCTTTCGAGCGGCAAGGAGACCGCGCTTCCGTTATACCCGTCCACCGTGGCGTCAAGCGCCAATAAGGCGGTGAGGGTGTCCGACCAGGAATACCGTTGTCCCAGAGTCCCCGCGATGGTGGACATATTCCGTATCTGCCGCGATCCCACCGTTTGCAACGCTTCCTGGAGGAAGGGTATATCGATTTTTTTGATACAATCGGCGATCCGGACGCCCCCGTCCAGAATGTAGGCGGCGGGAGTTTCGGTAATCGATTCCCCCAACAGTCCGCTCAGGTCGACGAGGGTTTTCGTGGTTTGGTCTTCTCGTTGTGCGACAGACAAACCGCCGGTCAAGAACAAAGCGGGGCTTTTCACAGGATCTCGGTAGATCGCCCACGCCTCTTCAACGGATTTGGGTTTGAGATACTCTTTCAGTTCTCTTAGCATCGTACTCCTCTCCTTCTTCAAGGCAATTTTCCGGAATGATTTGATGGATGAGCTGCCGTAGCGCTTCTTTCTGATTATTCTTCGCCCTTTCGTATAATAGGAAAATCCAAGATTCCACTTGTTCTACGGAGCAGGGTTCTTCCTCCCGCGCACGGAAGATCTTCGGGTGGGCGGTGGGCCCAGGTTTCTCAGCGTCGGTGAACAGTTCTTCGTACAGTTTTTCTCCCTCTCTGCAGCCGGTATAGACGATCTGGATGTCCTGTCCGGGTACGTAGCCGGCGAGCGAGATCATCTTTTCGACGAGGTCTTTGATGTAGACCATCTCGCCCATATCCAACACATAAAGGCTGCCATTTTCTTTGAAGGCAGCGGTCTGCAAGACCAACGAAGAGGCTTCCTCTATCGTCATAAAGAAGCGCCGCATCTCGGGGTGCGTGATCGTAACAGGCCCCCCGGCTTTAATCTGCCGCTCGAACTTCGGGATGATACTGCCCCTGCTTCCTAAGACATTTCCGAAACGAACGATGGTCAACCTCGTTTTAGAGCTTTGGCTTTCGGCCGCCTTCGCGCGTATATACATCTCCGCCATTCTTTTGGATACGCCCATAATAGACGAGGGTTTCACGGCCTTGTCTGAAGAGATCATCAAGAAGCCTTCCACTTCATAGCGAAGCGATAGATCCAGCAGCCTTTTCGTACCGATCGAATTGACGCGAAAGGCCTCGGACGGGTTCTCTTCCATAAGGGGCACGTGTTTGTGAGCGGCGGCGTGAAAGACGAATTGCGGCCTTTCGGTTTCGAAGACCTGTTCCAACCGCGCTTGGTCGGTGATATCGGCGATAATCCGCTTGATCTTCAGATACGGGTGTTTTTTCGTCATCTCCTGATCGATCTCGTAGATACTGTTCTCCCCGCGGCCCAACAAGAGCAGGTGTTTGATCCCCATAGTTGCGACTTGTCTCGTGATCTCGCTTCCGATGCTGCCCCCCGCTCCCGTAACCATCACCGTTTTGTTATGGAACGCCGATTTTATCTGCCCTAAATCGATCGCCACCTGGTCTCTCCCCAAAAGGTCCACGATCGATATTTCCCGGAGCAGACGGGAGCTCGGCTGTTGATCGATCAATTCCAGCAGATTCGGCAGGATCTTCACTTTGACTTTGAGAAGGTCGATAGAAGACAATACCCTCTGTATCTGCGAAGAAGGCGCGCTCGGCATCGCGATCAGCAATTCGTCGATGCGATACTCTTTCACGTAGTCGTTCACACGAGAAATCGGTCCGAGAACCCGTATGCCCCGTATCTCCCTTCCAATTTTCCGTTCCGAATCGTCGATGAACAGGACGACCTTCCCGGATTGGGGATTACGGCGCAAGTCCTCCGAGAGAGACACCCCCGATTCGCCCGCGCCGATGATGGCGATGCGACGTGAGGCTTGTTCTCGAACGGTTTTATACTCCCGATGCGCATACCAGCTCCACCACATACGCGACGTAATGACCAGGATGGCGCCAACCATAAACATCACGATCCCGATCGACCGCGGTAAAACCCAATCGGTGGAAAAATCGACCACGAAAACGAAGAGGTAACCCAACGCGAAAGCGCGAAAAACGATCCCGATCTCGCGGGTGGTCATATAGGCCCAAACGATGCGGTATATCCCGTTGAGAAACAGCGAACAGATGGCGACCAACGAGGAGACCAGAACCGCGGGCGTAAAACGGCCGATAGAGGCAAAGTCCCATCCGAAACGGATAAAAAGGGCGGCCAAGCCGCTTAATAGGATGAGTGCGGTATCGATAAACCACAGAGTGATCCGCCGTTTTTTCAAAAGATTCCTCACCACCGTGTCGTGAGATTGAGCGGTTCTTTTTTGGGCACCAAGCGATACTTTTGCAACAAATCTCGATCGGCGCTGTCCACGTAGATACGGACGATCTGTAATAGGCTGTTCGATAAGGTCTGATAGAACGGGTTTTCTTTCAGGAACTCTTCGAAATCGATCAATTTTCTATTCTCTTGAGTGCTCGAAACGATGTAGACTTGATTTGTGAAGAACTCCGCGGGGTGGGCCAAGCTCAACTTGTAAGGGGTGTCGATATGAAAAACCTCTTCCGGAGCGGCGAGCATATGCTCGAAACGCCGGCGTTCTTCGGGCTGAAGCTCTCCGTTTTGATTGAGGAACTTCTGTATCGACGATTTCAGACGAGAGAGGGTTTCCATACCCACGCTGTTCGCTATCGACCCGGGATCCAACCCCGCTATCGAAAAGGAAACCTCCCGGATCATCTTCCAAAGGTTCCGTGAAGAGTAGTCCTCCCAAAGTTGGAAGGCCGCTTCGACTAAGGTTTTGTTTTCCGCGGAAAGGGTGTCTCGGTTGTGATAGAGCTTCCACAATTGCTGGAGAAAGTACGGTTCCGACCATTTGACGAACTCGGTAGGCGAGTGGACGATGGCTTCCAGTCCCAGGGGCTTGTAGAGCAACTCCAGGATTTTCTGGAGCATCAGGTCGGCAGCCCGGGCAGTTTTATGGAAATAGACGTTTTTATACATCATAAAACGGCCAAAGAGCACCGCGTAGATGTTGTCGATGACCTTCTCGTCGTAACACAAACGTTCGACCCCTTTGACTGCAACGATGGAAGAATTCCGGATGATTCTCTGCAAATCGACGGTGCCGTATTGCGAGGTGCCAGAATAGTAAGCGTCTCGGAGGACGAAATCCATACGATCGGCTCCCAAAGGGCCTTGCACAATGTTGAAGAAGGGCGTGCCAAGCGCCTCTCCCTCGAAGAGCGCGTTGACTTCTCGACACAACTCCGCGAAAGCCGCCAGGATCGCCTCATCCGTATCCGACGCGGCGGATTCGAGAAAACCGGACAAGCGGAGGTCCTTCTGAACCTCTTTTCTCCAATACTCCTTCATCCGGTTTCGATAGGCCTCCAGCATCTGCTCGGGCACGACCTCTCGCAAGATGCGCGCGCGCTGATCATCGTGACCACCCGCGATCTTCGCTCGGGCGTAGACAACCTCGTCAAATTGGTGACTATAGGGGCCGTGTCCGATGTCGTGAAACAGTCCGCTCAGACGCAGGAGCCGGCTTTTGTGCGGGTCGAGTTGCAGGTGTTCGGCGTACAGCCCCGCGATATGCATCACGCCCAGCGAGTGCAAGAAGCGCGTATGCGTCGCGCCAGGGTAGACTTTCTCGGCTCCCGACAGCTGTGAAACACTCCGGAGCCGTTGGATAGAGGGAATATCGGCGATCAGCATCTCTAGAGGCGACAGGCGAATTTCTCCTAAAAGCGGATCCCTTGCCACTTTGAAATCAGTTTCTTTCATCGTTTCCTCCTAAGGTGTCCGAACGGGCTTTTCGAGAACGAAGATCTCTTCCTCAAAGACCTTCTCTCCCTGATTTGTGTTTAGAACCACGCGGATGAGGTAGGTCCCCGGCCTATCAAATCGCAACTCCCGCCACTCTTCGGACCTAAAGATGGTCCGAGTGGAATGGGCCGGCACGAGCGCATTGAGGGCTCTTTCCGCCTGATAGCGATAGAGTTCACTACGGTCCCGATAGATATAGAAGGCGAAGCCCTCTATACGTAAGAAAAGGGGATCGTTGAGATCATTGGCCAACAGTATTTCCGATTGATAGCGTTCACCTTGCGCCACGGCTTTGACAGAATAAGACAAGATCCGCAACTTCTCCGGGGCCACGGTCGACGACAGCTCTCGGACGTACACTCGATTTTGGCCTTCTTGCAAGCGGTCGTCGATGAAAAAGGACCATTCGAGCATATAATCCCCGACGAGGTCTGGCGCGCGCATCGGCTGCAACGGAATATCCAGCGACTCACCGGATGACAAGAAAACCTCCTTTTGAGACACATCCTCCTTGACGCTCCTCACAACGCTCCCTGATTGGGTGAGTTTCAGGTTGTAGGCGCCAAATCGATAATGGAGGCTTTTAGGGGCGCTATTCCTGATGCGGATATACGCGTCTATCCGGGACTCCGGGGCGCCGTCCCCGATGTCGGGGGTCCAGAAATCATCTCGTAAAAAGAGCGTGGTGCTCATCACTTCATTGATCGAAAAAGGCTTGGAGAGTTCGACCGGCGTGTGGTTCACGACAAAGCGACACACGATATAATAGCCGCCCGGCTGCAACTCGAAGATCGGGTGGTCACGCTTAAAATCATAGACCGCCCGCGAATCGTATCGATCCAGCAAGAAGGTGTTTTTAGGCGGAAAAACGAACGTGAACACGTTCTTGCCGGTTTTGGTCTCGGATTTTATATAGAATTCGAATTTTTCTATCGAACACTCCCGCAGGCTCGACGAGCTGTTCGAAATGCGAATAATGATCTCCGGCGTTTCGCCGTAGACGTATTCGCCCGCCGCGGAAATGCGTAAAACAAACGGGGTTACGTTCTGGATATACTCGTACTTCTGCCCGCGCTGTCCGGATAAAAAAACGATCCCGAAAATAGCGAAAAGGATCACGAGGTTGAAAAGCACCGTCCAAAAAACTATTCTTCGCGTTCGCTTGCCTTTGGGGTTTCGTTCTTTTCGTTCCCGCAACTGCTCGCGGATGACCTCCGGCGGTTTCGTGTGATAAACGTAGTCTTTGGAGGTCCGATTTGGTGGTTCGACGGGCTTATTCAACCGCAACCCTCTTCACTTCGTCGATCGAAGTGATTCCCATCAACGCTTTGTAAATTCCGTCTTCAAACATCGTCCGCATTCCGGCTTTCCTGGCGTTTTCTTCAATGATGCGTTCGGGGGTATTTTCCAACATCAAAGCGCGGATTCTCTTATCCATTATGAGAACCTCATGTATCGCCGTTCTACCGCGATAACCGGTCTTTCTGCAACGCTGACAGCCTTCGGGAACGCAGACGCTGTATTCCGAATGACCTGGGAGGAGCTGTGTGGCGACCTTCTCCATCTCTTCGCTGGCCAGGGGCGCCTTTTTTTTGCACGAATCGCACAGCGTGCGCACCAAGCGTTGCGCCACGATACCGATGAGGGAAACCCCCAAGACGTCGGCCTCGATGCCCATGTTGACCAGTCTATAGATCGCGGCCGAAGCGGTATTCGTGTGGAGCGTGCTGAGAACCAAGTGACCGGTCATCGAGGCTTCCATCGCAAGAATCGCGGTTTCTTTATCCCGGATTTCTCCGACCATAATGATATCGGGGTCTTGGCGTAGAATAGCGCGTAGATAACGCGCGAAGGTTAACCCGATCTCGGGTTGCACTTGGCATTGCGTGGTGCCGGTGATACTGTACTCCACCGGGTCTTCGACTGTGATCATATTGTTTGTCACCGCCTTGAGCTGATTCAATACCCCTGCGAGAGTGGTCGATTTCCCGCTCCCCGTTGGACCGGTGACGAGCAGAATCCCATACGGAGACTCCAAAAGGGCGGACAGTCGTTTGTAATTGTAATCGGATAACCCGAGGTCGTCCAGTCGTTTGGTAGAATTCGAGACCCGCAATAACCGCAACACAATCTTTTCTCCGAAAATGGAAGGCATGGTCGAGACCCGCAAGTCGTATTGCTCCCCTTTCACCCGAACGAAAAACTTGCCATCCTGCGGAAGCCGGCGTTCTGCGATGTCCAGCTTGGAGATAATCTTAATCCTCGAAACGATCGAGCTGTGCAGTTTGACGGGGTACTCCGCAATCTTCCGGAGTAATCCGTCGATTCTGAAGCGAACCCGCACGTTTTTTTCCTGAGGTTCGATATGGATATCGCTAGCCTCTTGCGTGACGGCGCCCATAACCATTTCGTTCACGAATTTGATCACGGGCGCGGAATCGGCGGTGCTCTCTTTGTCGATATCACCCATTTGCGCGGAGGGCTCCAATTCCATCACGGCCTGTGGCTTTCCCGAAGTGACTTCGATGGAGCTTTTCAAATCCTCAACGGAATCGATAGCGCTTCCGAACAGTTCCTTCAGCAAATAATCCAGGTTCGGTTTCGACACGATATAAAAGGAAGGGGTGTATCCGGTTATGAACTGGATATCTCTTTTGATCGAAGGAAGGCTGTTCGTTTGATCGATCAGGACTTTGAGGTTGCGGTCTTCGTCTTTTGAAAATGGAATCGCCCGCCAGTTTTCGATGTTGTGCTTACTGAGGATGCTGAGCGCATCGGGATCCGGCTCGATTTCGGCAACCGACTCTAGAAAGGGGAGCGAGTACTGTTTCGAAAGCGCCGTAGCGATGTCGTTCCACGTGACGAACCCTTTCTCCACCAAAATCTGCCCGAGCGGTTTCTTCTCTTGCTTCTGTAAGCTGACCGCCAACTCGATCTCTTTTTCTGTGAGATACTGGTTTTCTATCAGGATTTCGCCTAAACGTTTATATTGGAAAATTGAGGTAGACAACGATCAATCCCCCCTTAGGAACTCGTTCAATCCCATGCGGTAGACCGCAGGGATATCGCTGTCCATACTCAAGAGGTCTTCGTTATCCTCGAATTTGGCAGCGATCAGAGTCACTCTCACCTCGTCTTCTGGCAGATCATCGTCCAAGATCAAGCCAAACTTCATATCGACCGTTTCACTGCACCGCTGCCGAATGACGGCGGCAGCCAGGTTCATCTCTTTCATCGTGATGTTCTTGTTAGACGATATGTTGAGAATAACAGCCGTCGCGTTATCGACCGGCCTTTCCAGTAGTTTGCTGTCCATCGCTCTGACCGAGGCTTGTTGCGCGCGGTCTTCACCTTTCCCAATACCGATGCCCAAGAACGCGACACCGGCATCTCTCATCACCGACTCGATATCGGCAAAGTCTTGGTTGATAAGACCTCTACGGGTAATGACCTCGCTGATCCCCTTGATCCCTTGGTGCAACGCCTCATCCGCTTTCAGGAACCCGTCCACAACGGTGATATCCTGTGGGAACTCCTCGAGCAGCTTGTTGTTGGAAATTTTGATCAAGGTATCCACGTTTTCTTTCAATTTCCCCAAACCCTTTTTCGCGTTGTTCCAGCGGTTGACGCCTTCAAAATAGAAAGGGGTTGTGACGGTGCCAATCGTCAGGATGCCCATTTCTTTGGCTATTTTCGCGATGACCGGTGCAGCGCCGGTTCCCGTTCCCCCTCCCAGTCCGGCGGTGATGAAGAGCATATCGGTGTCTTCCAAGACCGCCAAAATATCGTCTTTACTTTCGTAGGCCGCCTTTTCCCCGACATCGGGATTCCCACCGGCGCCTAACCCTCTCGTCAGCTCTTTACCCAGCTGGATTTTAATGTCGGCCTTGGCGTCCTCCAACACCTGCAAGTCCGTATTCGCCACTACGAAAATGACCCCGTGAATCCCACTTTCGATCATACGATTCACTGCATTGTTACCGGCTCCTCCGACACCGAAGACCTTGATGGTCGGGTTGCGTTTCGGTGGTCTTCGGATATCCTTCCCGTCGTCTATTTCAAAAGCCAAGAAAACCCCCTCCTCCTGTTCTCCGTTTATCCCTGTTCCCGTATACTCTATTAAACCAGTTTTTTTAAGAATTCTGCAATCTTATTCCAAGTACCGGGCCCCTCTTTTTCTCGTGCGGGCCTGCGAACGGCTCGGCTTTTCTTTTTCCTGGATGGCTTGCCCTCGCTTTCGGAGGTTGACAAGGAGGAGGAGAGGGCGTGGCCTTCCAGCGCTTCCAAACCACCGATCGTGTGGAACCAATAGATATTTCCAGCGCAAGCCGAAAAGGTCGGATCCAGCAGTTCGTCTGGAAGTTGAAAGTCAGTTCCGCCCGTGCCTGCATGACCGATTCGAACCGGCAGCTTGAAGGCGTCCCGCAAGAACTCAACCATTCCGTCTATCTTGGAGCCCGCTCCCGTAATCACGAGTCCGCCGGGAATGCCTTTTTCCCCTTCTTCAGCCATCCGCAAGGTGATGGCGCGCATCTCCCGCTTCACCGCGTTCATGATCTCCCTCGTTTTCGCGTAAATCACGATCGCCAACTGCGCCCGTGTGATCTGTTTGCTGCTCTTTCCGTCGAGCAGCGTATAGGTGATCGTATCTTTGCTGGTATCTTTGATTGCGATTTTCCCGTATTGGATGAGCATCCGCTCGGCTTCGTCGAAGGAGGTTTTGAACACTTGCGCGATATCTTTGATCACGTGCCTGAGCCCTTGATCGAGCGGTTTTAGGAAAAAGACCGACCCGTTGAGGTAGCCGCTGACGGTGAGAAAGGAGTGGCCGATATCGAGACAAACGACCCCGCGCTCCTTTTCTTTTCCGTTCAAGATAACCTCAGAGGCTACGAAGGGGCTAATGAAAACGGTCGGTTTTTCGCCCGCGATGCCGGAAAAAATATTCGTCAACGAGTCTTTGACCGTCGCGTCTATCGAGAGGATGGAGGCCTTCATGCCCAGGACGGAGGCTTCCATATCGATGGGATTGAGGACCCCTTTGGTTTCGTCGAGGAGATACCTCTGGGGGATGACGTGTTGAACAGCCCTACGTGGGTCGAGAAGACGATAGTTTTCTTCCGGCTCATCTTTTCGGGCCGTTTGGCTGGCGATGCGTGTGAACAGCTCATAAACGTGGTCTTCGTTGATCAAGACCGGTTCACGGGGGCTGATCTCTAAGTTACGGGTCTCTTCGCTTAAAAACGTCGTTTTTTCCACGAAAGAGATGATAAAGTACGAATCCACTCTTTTCGACAATTGACTTCCCAAGTCTTTTAAAAGGGTTTCCAGCGATTCTCTCAGCGCGACGATATCTTTCAGTTCGCCTTGCTCAAAACCTCTCGCTTTCGTTCTCGAATAGGCTAAAATAGTTGTTCTCCCGCCTTCAAAGCCGGCGACCGCTCCTTTCAGCGTATGCGAACCGATATCGACGACCGTTAACACTTCTGTGGATTCCGCCATTTTCCCTCCTTCATCATTTACGGTTTATGGGAAAGAATAAACCATTGCTGTACAAGTCATAGGCTGTCTTTTGTCTCATCGTCCGTATGAATTCGTTATGATTCAAGCGGTCTAAGTTCTCCCATTGGTTCACGATCAAGAGAACGCCGTTTCGGATGTACAACACCTTCTCGGTGACACTGACCGAGGAAACATAGTTGCGAAAGGTCATCGAATAGGTGAGGAACCGCGCGATCACCGGCTCCTGCTCTTTCCACGTGCCCCCGAAAAAGACGGGCAGGTCCGCATAGATACGCTCGTCCTCCGGATGCACCCGCCAAAACCGACGCCCCTGGTCTGTGACCAGCCACCTTTCGCCGTCCTCGGTTTCAGATAAAAAAACCGCCTGCTGCTCCCTTAATAGGAGTGTTATCTTCCCGTTATAAATCTCCTGCCCCGCCCACTCATACCCGACCAGCGGCCTCAACACTCGATTCAGGCCGTCCATATAGAAAAGGTACCCAAACCCGGCATACCGGCTCAGTTGGTTCTCCAAAGAGCTCGAACTCGTCCGGGCGGGGTTATTTATGCCTGAAGACCCGTGTGGCTCTCCCACGGCATTGAGAATGAGGAGACGCTCGATCGGGACATTTCGCTTTTCAAAGGTCTTGCGATAGAACCACGAACATAGTATCACGCATACCCCCAAAGCCAACAGTATCGTCAAACCGGATAGGGCCCTGAGTCTCAAGGGGGTCTCCACCGACTATATATCGAGATTGGTGACTTGTAACGCGTGATGCTGGATGTAACGTCGTCGGTCCTCCACATCCGAACCCATCAATGTCATTAAAATGGAATTCGCCAACTCGGGGTCTTCCAAAGAGACCCGGGCCATCCTCCGTTTTTGTGGGTCCATCGTTGTCTTCCACAACTGTTCGGGGTTCATCTCCCCCAGCCCTTTGTACCGTTGCACCGAGATGTTTTTTTTACCTGCTTCTCTCAATTGGTTCGTGACTTCCCTCATCTCTTCTTCGGTATAGACGAAATACTCGTCCTTTCCGTGCGCAACGCGGAAAAGCGGGGATAAGGCAATATAGATCATACCGGCTTTGATCATCGGCCGGAAATGCCGGAAAAATAGGGTCAACAGCAGGGTCCGTATGTGTGCGCCGTCGACGTCCGCATCGGTCATAATGAACACTTTCCCGTACCTGCTGCGTTCGATATCGAAGGTGTCGTCGATGCCGGTTCCTATTGCCGTAATAATATCACTAATTGTTTCGTTTTTCAATAACTTTTCTAACGAGGCTTTTTCGACATTCAGGATCTTCCCGCGCAAGGGCAAGATCGCTTGAAATTCCCGATCGCGAGCCTGTTTCGCAGAACCACCCGCCGAAGGCCCTTCCACGATGAAAATTTCGGACTTCGCGCGTTCTTTCGTCGAGCAGTCCGCCAGTTTCCCGGGGAGGGTCGAGTACTCCAGGGCGTTCTTTCTTTTCACCATCTCCCGCGCTTTTTTCGCGGCCAGTCGCGCCTTGGCCGCTTGTATGATGCGGTCTAAGATGAGGCGCGCCACATCGCTATACATATCGAAGTACTCGGACAACCGTTCTCGCACCACGAAGGCGACCGCCTCTTGCGCCTCTTCGTTGCCGAGTTTGGACTTGGTCTGGCCCTCAAACTGCGGTTCGGGAACGCTCAAACTCAGAATAGAAACCAAGCCTTCGCGTATGTCTCCGCCCTGTATGACAAGCTCTTCCTCTTCGGTTTTTTTCTCGACTTTTTTCGTCTTTTGCTGTCTTCCGTTCGACAGTAGAGAGAATTTTTTGATGTAGTCATTGACCAGCCGGGTCAACGCGGTTCGGAAACCGGTGAGGTGCGTTCCCCCTTCGATCGTGTTGACATCGTTCACATAGGTCCGCATGATCTCCTCATCGCTCAGGATGTATTGGAGCGCGATTTCCACTTCGATCTCGTTGTACCTTCCGGAGAGATAGATGGGTTTGGGATGGAGATTCTTATAGCCTTTGGAAAGGTAGGCGCAGAACTCCGTCAGCCCCCCTTCAAAGCAGTATTTGATCTCTTCGTTCTCCCGCAGGTCCTTCAATTTTATGGTGAGTCCCGGATTCAAAAAGGCAAGCTCCATAAAGCGGTTGTTCAAGACCTCAAATTCGAATTGCGTGGTGGTGAAAACCGTCGGGTCCGGTTTGAATCGCACGATCGTTCCGTGTCCTTCCGCCTCTCCCACCTCTTGCACCTTATCAAGGGGAACCCCCCGGGCATAACGCTGCGTGTACAGCTTTCCGCCTTGCATCACCCAAACCTGAAGCCATTCCGACAAGGCGTTCACAACGGAAACGCCGACACCGTGTAAACCGCTGCTGAATTTATAGCTCTCTTTGTTGAACTTTCCTCCGGCGTGTAAGACGGTCATCACGAGTTCGAGGGTGCTCTTTTTCTCCTCTTCGTGGATCCCAACCGGGATGCCCCTCCCATCGTCCTTGACCTCCACACTCCCGTCTTCAAAAAGGGTGATCTCGATGTTTTTGCACACACCGGCGATCGCCTCGTCTATGCTGTTATCCACCACTTCGGTGACCAAATGGTGCAACCCGGCCTTACCGGTGGATCCGATATACATCCCAGGCCTTTTCCGAACGGGTTCCAGCCCCTTCAAAACCTGGATATTTTTAGCTCCGTAATCCTTCGACAACCCTTTCACTCCTTATAGACGATCTTAATCGAACGGATATCCCGGACGTCTCGCAGTTGTTCCTTCATCTTCGCGAGGATATCTTTCGTGTAAAACTTCAGCTCCGAGGCCCAAACGCTTTCGGCACACCAGACCGTCAGAACTCCACGACTCAAGGAAACCGGTTTGGTCTTTTCGGCCAACAACGGACCGACGACCGATTCCCAGCGCGTGAATATGGTTCTGACTTTGATCTCCGAAAAAACTCCTTTTTTCCTCGAAAGTCCGTCGATGACCTCGCCGATCGTCTTCATATCTGCTATTTTACCATATTTCGGTGCATTTTCGTGTATAAAGTGCGAGTCAAGCTATGGGGTGTAATCAAGAAACAAAGCCAGAAACAATCGCACAGTTTCTAATCCGTGTGGTCATCGCGACGTAAGCGCCCCTTCTTTTAGTGGGGCCGACTTCCACTCGGCCTGTCTCGATAACACAAGGTTCGCACAGAGGGCACAGAGAACACAGAGAACGCGGGCATCGCGGCGTAAGCGCCCCTTTTTCTCGCGACGGCGCGATACCCCCACACGGGCATCGCGGCGTAAGCGCCCCTTCTTCTCGCGACGGCGCGATACCCCACACGGGCATCGTGGCGTAAGCGCTCCTTCTCTTCGCGACGGCGCGATACCCCCACACGGGCATCGCGGCGTAAGCGCTCCTTCTCTTCGCGACGGCGCGATACCCCCACACGGGCATCGCGGCGTAAGCGCTCCTTCTCTTCGCGACGGCGCGATACCCCCGACATCATCGCGGTGTAAAAAGAACAAAAGGGGGATCGCGGGGTCCCTTCGGTTACCCCGCGATAACCCCGCGCGGGCATCACGGCGTAAGCGCCCCTTCTCTTCGCGACGGCGCGATACCCTGGTTTTCATTCGTTCCAAAGATCAAAATCAGGGTTCGCACAGAGGGCACAGAGAACACAGAGGAAAAAATGGCAAAGGGTGGGGATCGCGGGGTCCCTTCGGTTACCCCGCGATGAACCTCTTAGTCACCCCCAAAGCTTGACCCACACCAAAAAAGAGAGAAAGGCGGGAGGGCGATGACATTCTCCTCCCGCCGGTTGGGCAAGTGTCATGAAACGCCCGGTTCGGCTTAATCAAGCATAATGCGCGTCAGGGCCGTCAAGGATCTGTCCGCCAAAGTTCGTCGAGCAAGAGTTTCGTCATTTCAAGCCCGATCCCGTACTGTTTGAGTTTACGGATCGCCTCTCCCAAAACCGGCATCGCTTCCCGATTCACATCCTGGGTTTTTCGGATGAAGTAACCGACCCCCTGTTCCGACTGCACGATCTCCTCTTGGGACATCTTATCCAGAGCTTTCAGGACCGTATTGATGTTGACCTCAAAGATAGCGGCCAACTCGCGAACCGGAGGAAGTCGGCTCGATTCGGTCATATTCCCCATCAGGATTTCTTTTTTTATCATATGGATGATCTGAACGTAAGCCGGGACACCGCTGTGTTTCTCTACTGGCTGGAGCATAGAATCCCCCCTATGATCACCTGGAAAAAGGCAAGAAGCGCGTTTTGCCTTGAAGATACCCCAGGATGATTTCCTGGAACGTTGGATAACGCCCCACCTCTTCGGTCGTCCGTATCAAGGTTTCATTCTTGACGAGACCGATTACCTCCCCGTAACTGACCTTTTCCGACTGACTGACGATCCGATGGTTCTCTTTCGCGTCGTCGAGGTGATCGGTGTATAGGATGTCCCCTTCCCTTAAGACCGCAAAGGAGGAGGTGATCTCTTCGAGCTCGAAAATTTCATGAGAGGAGATAATGATCGTCTTTCCCTCCCTCGCGACGAACGTGTGCAAAATGTTGAGCACCTCTTGCCGAATCAAAGGATCGAGGTTTTGCGTGGGCTCGTCCAATATGAGAAGGTCCGCACCGCTCGAGAACGCTAACGCGAGGTTGAGCAAGGTTTTCCAACCCATAGAATAGGTGTCCGCGCGCGCTTGGAGCTCAAAGTGGTAATGATTGATGAAGCTTCCGAAGACCTTTTCGTCCCAAGAGGGGTAAAGCGCCTTCCACAGCTTGATGTAATCCTCTCCGGTGAAGCGGCTGAACGAGAAACGGCTTTCTGTCACGACCGCGATCTTCTCTTTCAACTTGCTGGAAACCCTTTGACCGTTCAGCAGGATCGATCCGCCGTCGGGGAATATATCGCCGTAAAGACACCGCAAGGTGGTCGTCTTGCCCGCCCCGTTCGGGCCTATGAGGGAGAAGATCTCCCCTTCTTTTACCTCAAAGGAGATACCGTTTAAAACCGTTTTTGCGCCGAAGGCATGGCGTAACCCTTTGATTTGAACGTTCATTTATATGCCCCCTTTTTTTCGAACAAGTAGGCGGATCCCAGCAGCAGGGCCACCGCCGGAATTATCGCGAGCGGAAGAGATTTCTGGTGAACCGGACTAATCAAGGAGTAGGGGTTGTTCGTGGTGAACCCGATTCCACCCAACGTCAGGTCGACAATGAACACGAGAAGCGGGATCGCGAAATGGTCGAGCCCAAAGGTGACCGCCAACATCGAAATTCCGTAATAGGACGTGACGAAGAGCAATGAGCCGAGCAAGTGTATCCCGAGGGGGGCCCAGCCCATATTGAATACACCCGCGCCCAGCGCCGCGCCGATCAACTGGGTCTCTACGGAGATGACGACCAGAAACAGGTAGGAGAGCCAGAACAACTGTTTGGGCATATAGGGCAGCGCCATTAAAGACGAGTACCGTTTGTGTTGGACATCCCAACCCAGCATATGGGTGCACAGGAGGAACAAGAAGAATATACGAAACGGGTAAAAGGGAACCAATAGGAAGAGTGATAAAATCGCCAGCCTTCCCGTTTTTTCTTTCATCTCTTTCATAAAGAACGCTTCAATTTTGGGCAACATCGTTCCAACCTCCCGTCAATATTCTTGAATCTGCAGACTGACCATCTGCGAAGAGTTTTGCAGTTCCAATTTTCCCGTGCTGTCCTTGGGTTTCATAAACGTGACGGATCCGAAGGTACCGGTAATCCGGGCTTTCCGAGATCCTTCCCAGCGGTCCAGATACTTGATCTCTCCGTAGACCACCTGCGCCGTGAGCACGAGGTTTTCCATACCCCGAACCGTCACGAAGATCGACGCCGCGTTCGATTGCATCCTCGCCTCTTTCGCCTCAAACGATCCGCGCCAGTCCAACGCATTCGTGGTCACGTTGATGTCATCGCACACCAGCGCGCCGTCGAAGGACAAGTAGTTCGTTCGGATTTCCAGCCGTTTGACCGTGAAGACCCCTTCATCCGCTGAGATTTCACTGAAGCTGACGTCTAGCGAGAGGCGGTCCAAGGGCGTTTTACTCCCGATGACGATCTCGGCAGCCGAGTCTTGTGGAAAATTACCTGCTTCGAACGTCAATTGAGAACCGGAGGTTCTCGCTTTTAGAAGGCTTGGGAAAGAGATTTTGTCGGAATCTTTGTCGAAGGATATCTTCACCCCCGGAACCCTCACGATCACCACCGGGGCGCCGTTTACCGTGGTATCGGCTTTGATCAGCTTGGAATAATCCGAAGACTTAACCTCCGGGTTGTACCGATAGGAGTTTTCGTAAGCGAAATTCCGGAAAAGGTCCGAGCCGAATCCCCAAACCGGCAACGGTAGAAATCGAGGTATGACGTTTCCTATCCCGATGATCAGCGCGGCGATCACCAAGAAAACGATGATCAACGGCGAGAGCTTCCGAAATTGGAGCGCGAAGAGTACTCCGGCCGCCAGCGCTAAAAAGAGCCGGATCGAGACTATCGGTATGCAGATCGCCGCAAGGGCGATGGCGCCTACCCAAAGGAAACGGAACACAATCGGTTGGTTCTTCATGGTATCCCCCCATTAGTAGTATAGTGTACTACCTAAGTATAACACTAAATCACTGATATGTCAAGCGGAGAGAAAAATCATTGTGGAAGGAGAGGATCGTCAAAAAACCTTTGGGTGTGTGGGTCAAGGTATGGGGTGACATAACAAAGAGGTTCGTCGCGAGGTAACCAAGTAGTGTCAAGAGAAGGCGCCGTGGAGTCGGAGATGTACCGCTCTCGATTTATGTGTGTGAGTGTCCATCACACCACCTGGCAGCTTACCCTCTCCCGGTTTCCTTCTCCTGCCTCCTCAAACCGTACGTGCGGATTTCCCGCATACGGCTTCCCAAACGTCTTCGTCAAGAGGGTTAAGTGACCTTTAACCGGTGAGCGCTTTCGGTCGGCGGGGCGCCTCTCTACTCCGCCTCTGCCGGTCATCCCCGTTCGCGCGTGAAATATTCGGGCGTGGAGAGCCTCTCCAGTTGCCTGAAATGTCCTTGTACACACGTTGTCGCTTGCGCCCTTCCGGAAGAAAGTCCCGTTTCAGTCAGTCTTCAGGACTTCCTGCTGTCTTCGCTGCACTCCAAACAGCTCGGCTTCCGAATCCACGCTTTTCGAGGCTACTATACGTTCACGGTTGTTATGGCCCGGTTACTCGCTCACCACCCTTAGAGTGGCTTTGTCAACAGACTCCAGACAGTTCGTTTCCTCCCTGCCTGCTGTCCAAGCTACGGGGGCTGACTTCTTCTCCGGCAAGCTTGCTTTCTTCCCTCTGAACATTTCCGCCTAATCTGGACGTACTGAAGTTCGGCCTTCCCAGGCGCTCCCAACCGTTTTGCGCTCCCAGGTGTTCCCAGGTGAGCTGTGTTCTCGTTATTTCCCTACTTCTCCTTTTAATACGTACACCCCGTTCGCTTCGAGGAGCCCTTTCGCGGAAGATGAGTAACCATTTTGGGAGTAAGTCGCGAATAAGGTTTTGGGGCTTTTTTCGTTGATTACATTCTTGATCTCAATCCAGCGGTCCGCTTCGCGTTTTCCGTACTTCCCCTTCGTGTCTTTCACGTCGATCCACAACTCGACGTTGCCTTTCACGATCAGGTCGATTTCTCGGTCTCGTAACCCGACTTTGACCGTTTCTCGCTCTAAGATCGTTTTCGGTTTGATGGTGAGGTCTATTCCGTTTTCCGCAAGGTCTTTCAGGTTGAACGGTTTCTTGAACCGCTCTCGTACGAGGTATTCTCTGAACTTCCCCTTCTCGTAGTTCGTCCTTCCCATTTCTTGGCGGAGCTCTTTACGGATGTCCGGGACGAAGTTGTCTATTTCTTTTTGAAAGAGATGTCGAAAAACGAGTTCGTAGGTTTTATCTTTCGCTATCTTGTAGTCGAAGTATGTTACACCTCGCGAGATCAAATCCGCTTTCATTAACTTTTGTAGCTTCGTCTGCAGCTCGAGGTCGGTCATATCGAGCTTCAGGTCTTTGATTATCTGAGCGCGCGTACGCTCTTCGCCTGCCTGAAACAGGTACAGCAAGATTCGTTTCGCGTTTCTTTCGTTCACTTCCACGAAGATTTTAGTGATGTATTCGGCCCAGGTGCCGTAGATCTCTCCTTCCGTGATCTCTTGCGTGTACGTCGCGACGATGTTGTCTTCGTTCGTGTAGTCTTTTGTATCGTTGTATCGAGTGGTGAACAACGCCTTGAGATACAATGGATCCCCTTGGGTCAGGTTCCATATCTTCTCAACAGCATGTTCATCGATGCGTGTGTCTGTTGCCTGCGCGTACTGCCGCACGGCTTCTTTTGCTTCTTCTTCCGGCAAGTTCCCTAAGGGGTAAACGGAGAACCTGCCGGTCAAACGCTGGATGATATTTATCAACCCGTGGACTTCGCTACCAGAAATGATGAGCGGCGCCTCTTTCTTCTCCGCAAGGTCCAGGTACGTCCCGCTCATTGAGTCGATCGTATTTTCACGCTTATTGACGATGTAAGCGTTGATGTTTTGAAATTCGTCTATGATTTGAACGATTTTAATCTTTTGCGTTACCGCTATCTCAGAAGGCGCGCGACTCGCCGCTTCCCACATCAATCCCCATTCGTTTTCAGCTTTCGATTTCTTTATGGATTCATAGTGTCGCCTTAACTCCGGCGCTTTTTCTATGAGTGTATCCAGCAGTTCAAAAGAATAGGGGTGTTGTAGATACTCTACATTTCTTTCCAAAAAAGAGAGATAATGATTCGTGAAAGTGGCAAAAAAAGATTTTGCAAATTCCGCAAGGGTGATGTTTAAATCCTTGATACTATAATAGAACGGGATGACCTTGCTTTCTGGGCAGCTCCACAGGATATTGAACAACCGCTGCAGAAACGCCGTCTTTCCTTTCTTTCGTCTGGCGACGATCGCTTGACTCTGCGCCATATTTCCGATCAAACGGTTGTACCATACCCCAAGAAAGTAATCGAACTCCTTCTTTCTCCCGACGAAGAGGTCAGTGTTCCCGATTAGCTCCGGCAAGGCGTAGGTTATCGTTTCTGGCATTGTGAACATCGCTTTCACCTGCTTTTTCCCGTTTGGTTAGATTATAGTATAGCATAGCGCGTTGCCGGGCCGCCAAGGAAAGAAGATCTAGTTCGCAGAGAGAACACGGAGTGCACAGAGGAGAGATTTTTGCTGGGTGCGCCTTGGTGGCGCCACACTGTAGTGTGGCATGTCTTCTATGTTTTCCGCGCTCCTCTGCGCACTCTGTGTGAACACCCATATTCCAAGACCTGCCGACTTAAAAGCTGCCGCTCCTAGGAAACACTAACGAACTAATATTCAGCGTTTCCTGTGCTCCTCACAGATGGGCTTATTCGAGGGTTATCGTTTTTGATTCGCTTCAATAATAAGCTCTTACTAACAAACGAAAGTATAGGAAGTCGTGTTATAATCCGCGTGATCTTGGATTTATTAAGAAAGGTGAGACTAACACTCGTCGTTCGGCATTAGGTAGACGCCCGTAGAGTTTCTCGAGCTTTCACTCGGCGCGTACGTCACCCAATTTGTACCTCGTTTTGACACGCAAACCCCTAAAAGGTACGCGTATACATTCGAAGAGGATGTCATATGTGATGGTCGATTCGTGTGAGAAAATTAGTGTGTTGATACCGGTCTACAACACGGAGCTCTATTTAGAAAGGTGCCTCGAGAGCGTGGTTGGTCAGTCATATGACCATCTCGAGATCATTCTCGTCGACGATGGATCGACGGACCGCTCGGGAGAGATCTGCGACCGGTATTCAAACAGAGATCGACGGGTTCGCGTGATCCATCAAGAGAACAGAGGAGAAGGCGCCGCTCGAAATACCGGATTGAAGTGTATGACAGGAAACTACTTTTATTTCGTCGATTCGGACGATTACATCGACACTGACGCTATTAAAAACTTATGGGTCTGCGCGCAAAAATCCGACGCCGACCTCGTCGTCGGTAATATGAGCGTGATCGAAGAGGAACGGGTTATTAAGAAAAACCCGCCCTTCGGTTATGAGGAGATCACACCAACCGTCACGGCCGATACCGGATTTCGATACGCCTACTTCTATTCTCCAGGCATTGGTTGCCCGGTATGGCAAAAACTGTACCGGACTGCGTTCTATCGAAAGACCCGCTTGTTGTTTGATGAACGGTTGCGTATAGCCGCAGACTACCTGTTCAATTTTTTCCTCTTTTTCTACAATCCGAAGATACAGCTCTTAGACAATCACTCCTATTACTATTGCCATTACGCCTCTACCCTCACAAAATCGAGAACGCCGGACTTGTTGACCATTCTGCTGTTGATCCAAGAGCAACAATACCATTTCTTAGCCGATCGAGGTGCCCTTGAAGAGAACGAAGACGTGATCCTCTTCTCCATTTTTGGTTCCCTACACAAAATCTGTCATCAAACGTATCTTTATTCTCGAACCTCTTTCAAAGACGCGAAGCGAGACCTCCGCTCTTTTATGGAATCTCCCATACCGGCGCGATTCGTCGAGAGTATCTCACGAGCGGACCTGATCCAAGCCGTTCCGCGTACAGCCTGGAGATGGTATGCCCGGTTGATCAGCCGAGGGTTAAAAGCCCGGTTTTACGGTCCTGTCGCGCTGCTCCACTTCCTTCGTTTTCAATTCTGAGTCCTCGAAGGCTGACTCGTGAAAGTATTGCATATCATTCCCTCGTTAAAGGCCGGCGGGGCCGAAAAGCTCCTGTCGGATCTACTGGTTTCTCTGAAAATTAGCGGCCTCGACGTTGAACTGATGCTGCTCGACGGCGTCGATGCGCGCTTTCTGGGCCAGGTCACAGAGAGCGGTATTCCCGTCGAGATTTCGAAAATAAAAGATTGCTATTCCGCGAGGCAAATTCGAGAGATACGGAAGGTTGTGCGCGACAGTCACCCGGATATCGTCCATACACATCTGTTTCCGGCTCAACTTTGGAGCGCCCTATCGCTTCGTTCATTCGGGGTGAGGCTCATCACCACCGAGCATAGCACTTTCAACCGGCGAAGGAAACATCGGGTTTTTAAGCTGTTGGACCGCGCGGTTTATCACCCGTACGAGCGAATTATCTGCAATAGTCGCGCAACGAAAGAAGCCTTGGACGATTGGTTGCCCGGCGTAAAAACGAAGAGCGTTGTGATCCCTAATGGGATCGTAAAAGAGGTATACGCGAACGCCGAACCTTATCTGAAACGCGATTTTCTGGGAAGAATTTCGGACAATGTCCGGATCATCGCGGTCGTATCGCGCTTTTCACAAGCGAAGGACCACGCGACGGTTATACGAGCCTTAGCCCTTTTACCCGACGCGTATCATCTGCTTCTGGTCGGTGAAGGCCCCACAGCTTCGGAAGCGAAAGAGTTGGCGTATGCGCTCGGAGTGATGGGCCGCGCGCACTTTATCGGGGTACGACAAGACGTGGCGAGGATTCTAAAAAGCGCCGATCTGTTGGTTCAATCTTCTCATTGGGAGGGCTTCGGACTCTCGGCTGTGGAAGGAATGGCCGCGGGGTTGCCAGTGATCGTGAGCGATACTCCCGGGCTCGCCGAAACCTTCGAAGATTTCGCTCTGACCTTTCACCGAGGGGATGCGCTTGCGCTTTCAGAGAGAATAAGGAGCCTGGAAGCTCCTTCTTTTTACGAAGAGAGAAGAGAACGGAGTCTTGCGGGGGCACAAAGATTTGACATCTCCCGGATGCGGATCCGATACCGAGAGGTGTATGATCAGGTGATGGGCGAAAATTGACCTTCTCTGGCTCGATTCCGCCCGTTCAAGAAAAGGACATTACGGATAGCGCCAAAGTCGTTTATTTTGATAACGATCTGTGTCAGACCGCCCACACCGCTGAGTGGAGAAATCAGATGAGCATAGAACAGACCAAGGTCAGCATCGTCATACCCGTTTACCGGGCAGAGAACACGTTAGAGCGCTGCCTGGCCAGCGTGTTCGCGCAAACCCACTCGAATCTCGAGGTGATACTGATTGACGACGGCTCTCCCGACCGTAGCCCGGAGATTTGCGACTCTTACGCCCAGAAAGACGAACGTATCCGCGTGATCCATCAGTCGAATACCGGAGTCGGCGCTGCGCGAAACGCGGGGATGTCTGTGATGTCGGGCGCCTACCTGTTTTTCTTAGACGCGGATGACTACATCGTTCCCGAAACGATCACAGTGTTAGTCAACCGGGCCGAGAAAACCGGTGCGGATATCACAATAGGCAACCTCCGGGAGTCGGGCGGGCGGGGCCTAGTCCGCGAGAGTCCCCCTTATTCCCGAGAGAGTATCCTCTCGGAGCAGCAAGCCATCGCGCAAGTACGGTATGAGCTATTCTACAATCCCGGTTACGGGGTGACGGCCTGGAACAAGTTGTATCGTGCGGGCTTCCTCGAGGAACACGGGATAGCCTTCGAGAATCGTCGACTCCTGTGCGAAGACCGCGTATTCAATACCAGATGCTTCATACATCGGCCGCGTATCGAGTTGGTCAACCGATACACCTACGTCTATTGCATCGATGCGTCGACGATTACGAGATCGAAGATCGATAATCCGGTAGAGAAAAGTCTGAGCGCGGTAGAGGCGATGAAAGACGCGCTTGACGCGAATCAGAGCGCGGATGAGAACGAAGACCTTTTCACTTGGTTCGTGTTCGGGCAAATCAACCAATGCGCCCGAAATTTCGCTATACATAGCGAACGTCCATTCAAGGATATAAAGGCTTTCCTCCAGCAGTATCGAGAGAACGATCTCGTCAGGCGCTGTCTTGAGGAGATCGGTTCGGGAAAGCATATGGAAGGGATTTCTCGAACTTCGTGGAAACGGTATGCGAGGGGTCTTTCCCGGTTGCTGAGCCGAGGCGCGTACACAAAAGCTTCTATGATTTTGTGGTTGCGTTTCAAGGTTATAGAACACCGGTAGCGCTAAGGCGCGCCTTTCTGGGAGCGCCTTTGGAACGTCCTGAGAACGCGGGGCTTTAGTCCGGCTTGTCTTCGGTATTTCCGCTAAGAGCGCTTTTCGTAGGAGTGCCCGATCTACTTTTCGCCTACCTCGTATTTCGTCTTCTCACGCGCCCTCCGTGTGAACCCTGTTTTTCAGGACATGCCAACATAAAAGTTAGCGTTCCCAGAGCGTTCCCGAGCGCGGCATCGCGGCGTAAGCGCCCCTTCTTCTCGTGACGGCGCGATGCCCTTTTTAGAAGGACATAAGGACGGTTCGCAGGGCCCAAAAAACCACTTACCCCGCGATAACCTCGCAGACCCATCGAGGCGTAAAAAGGGCAAAAGGCCGATCTCCTCCTCTTTCTGTTTTTTGTTGCACCTCGATACGATACCCACACCCCTTGGGAGTATTTGCCCAAAAACGTGTTATTATAGACAGTAGATCGTCGAAACTATCGTGCGACTCGACCACTTCCTCGCGGAAACCGCCGGGATAGGGGCGGTCGAGAGAGCGCGCGAAAGGGGTGGTGTATGAACGAATGGGTTCGCTTAACACAGCGGGTTGCTTGGTTAACACCTTCTGAGGAGACGGATCGACCCGGTTTGGGCTATATTAAGGGGTCCGAAGCTTCGGCCGCAGTGGATGGTGGAAATTCCCTCAAGCATATGCGGCTTTTCTTAAAACACCTGCGTGAAGAGAGGCTAGCCGTTCCGACCTTTACCTTCCTCACGCATTGGCATTGGGACCACATCTTTGGCCTAGGCGCCTTGGACAACTGGATCGTAGCATCCGAAGAGACAAAAAAGTATATGCTACCCTTACAAGACCAAGATTTGGAACAGGAGATCCGGGAAAGCGACTATCAGATCAAAGAGGAATTTACCGACGAATTCGACGTGGCGTTGCGTATGCCTTCGATCGTCTACAAAGAGCGGTGTGTCTTCGACCTCGGGAACTTAACCGTACTCGCGCAGTGGGTAGAGTCGGATCATACGGCGGATTGTTCCGTATTCTTCGTCCCAGAAGAAAAAGTCCTCTTCATCGGAGATTGCCTTTATTGCGGGGCGGATCACGGGCAATACTACCTGGATCGGTTGAGGTATTTGACATTGCTGAAGACGCTGCTGCGCTTTCCGGCGGAACTCTACCTAGACTCGCATCGCAAACCCATCACCAGGGAGCGTTTAAGGGCCGATCTCGAAAAGGTCTCTCGGATCGCGGAAGTGTCGGTCCAATACCCCGATGTGGGGGAAGCCCTCCGCTTTTTGGAAGCGGAGAACCGTTTCGACGTGGACGACGATGTCGCCTTCTATTTGAAAGCCTTCGAGAACGGAGAAAAACGAAACCGAGGTTTTACCGGTAATCCGTGAGAAAGAAGTCAAATCGGGAGCGAGGGGGTAAAGATGCCGAAGAATAATATGATCTTTTGGACGCTTTTTTGTGCTTTTTGCGCGCTTCTCGGCCTTGGATTGCTGGCCACTGGGATACTCATTAATGAAATGGAAACGATGTGGATGGTCGTGCTCGGATTTTTCTTGATGGTGACTTTCGTGATTTGCACCCTGCTCTTCTGGAAGCAAGCGCGCTTACTCCGTCAGATGTTCGAAGGAAAGCGGCTTTTAGCGCATTGGGTGTACTCGAAAGAAAAAGCGGTGCAGCACGCGCAAGGAGAAAAGGTGCGCCGGGCGAAGGCAAACCTTCTTTTGTGGCTCATCATCGCCGGCTTCGTCGTCTTTTTCAGCGTGCTGTTTGTCGTGTTCGGTGATATGGACGAAGATGGGATTCGCTTTTTTTTGTCGATTATGGGAGGGGTGCTCGCCATTACTGGCTTAGCTGCCTGGCTCGCGCCGATACTGGCTGAACGAAAGATCAAGCGCTCCGTTCCTGAGGTTTTCATCGGCGAATTCGCCGTCTGGGCATTTGGGGAGTTTGACATCTGGAATTCGGCCATGACACAGTTCAGGAGCGTGTCTACCGGTCAGATCACCGAAGAGGATGGGAGTCCGCTGGCAGGAGAGGTTTCTAGAAAGATCGAGATCGTTTATGAACAAGGGAATCGGTATGGGTATCAAGAGCGGAAGGTGCTCATTCCCATCCCCGTCGGGAAAGAGCAAGAGGCCGAAGAGGTCGTCCGTCGTATCTTGGACGCAAATTCCTCTTCTCATTAACGTTGTACTCCAGGCTAGAGCGCTCGTCAACCCAAGCCAGGGCGTGTCCGTCGTTCACGGGGACCCTTTGAGCAGCCCTCCCGAACGACGCGCGAGCACGGATGACGTGTGATAACGGAAGGAGAGAGACGCTTTGGACGTGAGGTTTTGGCAAGTGGATTCTTTTACGGCCCAGCCCTTCAAGGGGAATCCGGCCGGGGTTTGCGTGACCGAGACCCCTTTACCCGCGGATTTAATGCAAGGGATAGCGGCGGAGATGAACCTCTCCGAAACGGCCTTCGCCGTCCCGCTCGACCGACAGGGGGGCTATTCGCTGCGATGGTTCACTCCCGAAAAAGAGGTACCGCTCTGCGGACACGCCACGTTGGCGACCGCGGCCATCCTTTACGAGTATTTCAAAGAGAAGGGAAAGGAGTTGCGCTTTCAAACCCTGAGCGGAGTTCTAAAAACGAGATACCGAGAGGGGGCGATCGAGATGGACTTCCCCTTTTACCACCCGCAGCCCATAAGTCTTCCTGAGGAAACGCTCAGATCGCTAGCGCTACCCGCTATCCGAGACTCTCGTTACGCGGCCGAACTCCGTTACTGGCTCTTCGCACTCGAAAGCGAGGAAGAGGTCAGACGCTACAAACCGGATTTCTCACATTGGAAGAGTCTGGTGTTCCCCTGCGAGGTCAGCGGAATCATCCTAACAGCCGAGAGCGGCGGCGAGCACGATTTCGTTTCGCGTTTTTTCGCCCCTTGGCTTGGTGTCGACGAGGACCCCGTGACCGGCTCCTCTCATACAGTTTTGGGTCCGTACTGGCAAGAAAAAACCGGAAAACGGCGGTTGCGTGCCTACCAATGCTCGAAGCGCGGCGGGGAGATGCTTCTCACGGTACAGGAGGAACGCGTGCGTATAGAGGGCCGGTACGCCCTTGTCTTGGAAGGGGTGTTGAAGGCGTAAAGGGGCTTAAAATGTCTGCCGGTTGGTCTTTTCGGCCGTCTCTCGACGCAACCCGGCTTCTATGGCGTCGAGCAAATTCGGTAGATCCGTTTTCTTCAAAGCCGAAACCAAAACCGACTCCGGATATTGCGTCCGGATCAATTCTCGTTTCGCTTCGTCCAGTAAATCACATTTGTTGAACACCAACAGGACGGGGATGTCCGAGGCCTCGATCTTGTCCAGCACCCGGCGACTGGCGTTGATTTTCGCCTCATATCGGGGATCGCTGGCGTCCACCACCAGCAGCAGCAATTGACTGAACCGGATCTCTTCGAAGGTAGCCATGAACGCTTCGATGATCGTGTGAGGGATTCCTTGGATGAATCCGACGGTGTCGTTCATCACGACGGTGGATCGAGAGGGCATGAAGACCTTTCTCGTCACAGGGCTGAGTGTGGCGAAAAGGGCGTCCGCCACATAGATGTCTTGATCCTTCGATAAGGCTCGCAGCAAGGTGGATTTACCGCTGTTCGTGTAGCCAACCAGGGAGACGATCGGTATATGCCGGTCGATGCGCGTCTTTCGTTGTATGCCTCTTTGTTTTTTCAAGGCCTTCAATTCTTTCTTGAGCTCTCGGATCTTGAGCACGAGGACGCGCCGCTTGGCTTCCAATTTCGTCTCTCCCGGCCCGCGGGTTCCGATACCGCCGCCTAACCGAGACATCTCTTTACCCATCCCCACCAGGCGCGGGAGACGGTAGACCGCCTGAGCCAGCTCCACTTGCAAGCGCCCTTCTTTCGTTTTAGCGTGCAAGGCGAAAATATCGAGGATGAGCTGGGTGCGGTCGATGACGTGACAGTCGATCTCCTTTTCGATGTTTCGAGCCTGCACCGGGGTCAACTCGTTGTCGAAGATGACGAGATCAGGGTTCAGTTCCGCTACCGCTTGTTTGAGCTCCGCCAGTTTCCCCTTTCCGATGTATGTGGCCGAATGCAACTCGTGAACCTTTTGTCTGAGCTCGAAGGCCTTCTCTCCGCCGGCCGTCTTCAGCAGCGATTCTAATTCGTGCAGCGAATCGTCGAACTCCCACTCTTCCTTGTCTTTCGTCCATACCCCAACGAGAAGCGCTTTTTCCATTATGTCTTTTCCACTTAGGGTTGGAAGTTTACGATCCAATAGTCCTCGTACAAGCGCCCACTATCGCCGGCAATCTCGGGTTTGCCTTTGAAAACGCCCCCTGCAAACAGGTAGGTACCGTCTTTCATTTGGATGATGCTTTCCGCGCACTCGTCTCTTTCTGTCCCAAAGGTATGCTCCCACATCAAGGAACCCGAAGCGCTCACGCGGAGCACCCACGCGTCCATCCCCCCATGGTGTTGACTCACGTCGCCGTCGGAAGAGGTGGTGTATCCGGCGAGGAAATAGTTGCCCCGTCGATCGATGGTCAGTGAGAAGGCCTTGTCGTGGTCGCTCCCGCCGAAGGTTTTCGACCACTCGACCTTTCCGGACCGATTCAGCTTCAGCAACCAGACATCCCAACGCCCATTGTTCCCGCTAATATGGCCGTCATTGGATCCGGTAACGCCGGTGATGATATACCCCTTATCGGAGGTGACGGCTATTTTTCTGGGCTCATCCCAACCAGAGCCGCCATAGGTTTCGTGCCATTCGATATCGCCGTAACGATTCAACTTGATGATCCACCAATCCCCGTTTCCGCGATGTGTCTTGCCCTTCAGGTCACCGTCGGAAGAGAAGGTGTATCCGGCGACGACGAAACCGTAGTCGGAGGTTTGAGCGATGGAATACGCCATATCGAAACCGGAGCCCCCGTAGACCTTTTCCCAAAGGACCGCTCCCGCTTCGTCCAAACGAACGATCCAGAAGTCTTTTCCACCGTGAAAGTTTTCTAAATTCGGAGACTGCGTGTATCCGCAGAAGATATACCCGCCGTCTTTCGCTTCGATGATCTCTCGGATGGAATCGTTGTCCTTTCCCCCGTAACTCTTTTCCCACCGGATGTTGAAATCAGGGTCAGTCCGGATGACCCAACCGTCCCACAACCCCCTGGGGTCGGAACGGCCTCCTTCGGTGGAAGCCGAAGCGCCCGCGATTAAAAAATCCCCCGAGGCGGTTTGAATCGCCGTATACCCGCGATCCTCTCCCATACCTCCGAAGTTCCCGGAGCGCAAGAACTGCCCCTTCGAATCCATTAGCGTCACGAATATATCGACCTTCCGATTCCTTCCTGTAAATAGCTCAGTCGAACCGCCAAATCCGGTCAACAACACGCTTCCATCCTGTAGAAGGGCGGCGTTTCGAACGCTGTCACCCTCTTTACCACCGTAAGTCGTTTCCCAGTGAATCAACGCGTGGCTGGCGTTGATGGCGACACTCGTCAACAATAGTATAAGGATCAATAGTTTTTTCAAGAAAGCCCTCCTCTCATATGACACCGGTAGGGGTATTCTATCACACACGATCGCGCTTCTAACCATCTCGTGTGGGTATAATATCCGGGTGTGATAAGAAAAAAAGACAAAAACAAGGAGGGAAAAAAGGCCCCCGAAGGAGCCACCATAACTTCGCACACACGGCCCATCAAATCGGGTTCAAGCCCTTTGTCGGACTCTCTACATTAAATGCTTCTTTAACTCTTCCTCGTTTTTCATATCGATTAGCTCAAGTCCCAAGAAGTCAAGTTGCTCTATTGTAAGGGACTTCAGCCTTTCGAAATACTTTTGCGAGGCCTTAGGGAATTTTTTGGCTATTAATTTCCAAAGGAGTTCTTCTCGGCCTTCTTCTTTGCCTTTTAGAATCCCCTTTTCTAAGCCTTCTTCTCTGCCTTCTTCTCTGCCTTCTTCTCTGCCTTCTTCTCTGCCTTCTTCTCTGCCTTTCATAATTCCTTTTTCCATTCCTTCCTGTCTGAGCATATCCGCGATTGTTTGCATCTTTTCGCTCCTTTCTTCCGATACCGTTTCCATCAGTTCTGACAATTGTTCGAAATTCTCCTTGCCCATCGTTTCAAACAAGTAGATCGTACAGACTTGGAAAAATCGTTCGTTCGCTTCTGTCCGCGGCAATTCCGAAATCGTCACTGCGACTCGGAACATCGCTTCTCGGATCGCTGCCTTTCCCCTGAGCGATCTCAGCCTGATTGCGTCCAAATAGATTCGTAGCCGTTTCGCCCCTTTGACCTCTTCTTCTCTCAATGACGAAATTTCAAACAGTTCATATTTGTAGTCCGGGATGTAGTCTTTCAAGTCCCCGTCCATACGGTCGATGTTTGAAAAGCGATTCGAAAACCATTGCGGCGCTTCCCATTTCTCTCTCCCTTGGTAGAAAACCACGGGTAGAATCACTGGTAGAGGACGCGGTATGGTCTTCTTCCATATGGAGGTCATATACCCCAGGAGTTGCAGGCTCACGTGTTTGTCAACCTTGCTTTTATGTTCGAACAACAGATAGACATACCCCTCTTCCTGTTGTATTTTCACCCGAAAGAGCAGATCGAAAAAGTATTCCGAGAGGTTTTTCCCGACGTAACTGTCTTTTTCTATCGTTATCGATTCGGGATCGACTAACCGGACGATCTTCGGAGGTAGATAGTGTTGGAGGAAAGACTTCGCGGTTTCTATATCCCCCAAAACTTCTTTAAAAAATCTGTCGTGTGACTTATTGATTTTTTCCACGGATATCCCTCCTGAGAAAAAAGACTCATCGGTATTATACCGCAAAGGCGGGGTTTCCAAAAATGGAAAGTGCATCCGTCCTCTGCCCTTCTCAAAACCGTATCGCGCCGTCGCATAAAGAAGGGGCGCTTACTCCGCGATGGTGCGCCCGGGAACGCCGAACTTTAGTTCGGCATGTTTTAGAAAAGTAAAAGATGGTTTCGCACAGAGAACGCAGAGAACACAGGGGAAACATAAACCTGGTGTTGACTCTCGAAAACACTTCTCTGCTTTGTGTCCTCCGTGGTCTCCGTGATGCGTTTTTAAGACGTGCCAACTTAAAAGTTAGCGTTCCCAGGGCCTTCCCAGAGAGACAGGCCGACTGGAAGTCGGCCCCACGAAGAGAAGGGGCGCTTACGCCGAGATGACTATATGGACAAAAACTGCGCGATCGATTCTGACCTTGTTTTTAGAGTACACCCCATAACTTGTCACACACAACTATCTCGTTGAACTCTACGCTCGCGGGAAGATTAAGAAAAACCCCGAAAAGCGGAGAGTGAAATAGCCCGTGAAGGCACCGAAAGGCGTCAGGCTGGCAAAAAAAAAGGGCGCGGATTCTCGCCCTTTTCTATGAACGAAGGATGCTATAACCCGGCCATCGACTTCAGGGTGGCAGCCATATCGGTCCGTTCCCACGTGAAGTCTACGTCGGTCCTGCCAAAGTGGCCGTATGCGGCGGTTTTCAGGTAGATTGGCTTTCGCAGGTCCAGCTTTTTGATGATGCGCCCGGGGCGGAAGTCGAAAACCTCTCGGACGAGGGCGTTCAATTTCTTTTCGTCGATTTTGCACGTACCGTAGGTATCGATCATTATGGAGACGGGGTTGGCTTTTCCTATGGCGTAGGCCAGCTGGATCAACAGCTTATCTGCCAAGCCCGCGGCCACGATATTTTTCGCCACGTAACGGGCCATGTAGTGCGCGGATCTGTCGACCTTCGTGGGGTCCTTGCCGCTGAAGGCGCCCCCGCCGTGCGGTACCCAACCGCCGTAGGTATCCACGATGATCTTGCGGCCCGTTAAGCCGGTATCGCCTTGGGGTCCGCCTTTTACGAACCGTCCGGTGGGATTGATCAAGATCTTCATCTGGTCGGTTCGAAGCTCTTCGGGAATCACGGGCATAATGACCTTATTGATGATCCCTTCTCGGATTTCGGCATACGAGATGTCTTCGTGTTGCGCGGCGATTAAAACGGTGTCCACTCTTAAGGGTTTCCACTGCTCGTCGTATTCGATCGTAACTTGGGACTTGCCGTCAGGTCGCAAGAAATGCAGGGTCCCATCCTTGCGGGTTTTGGCCAACTGCATCGCCAATTTATGGGCTAAAAGTATGGGAAGCGGCATCATTTCGGGCGTATCGTTGGTCGCGTAACCGAACATCATACCCTGGTCGCCGGCGCCCAACTGATCCAGCTCTTCTTCCGCCTTCTCCCCTCCTTTGACTTCTAAGGATTGGTTGACTCCGAGCGCGATATCTTCCGATTGCTCCGCAATCGAAGATAGCACACCGCACGTTTCTCCGTCAAATCCGTATTTCGCTCGGGTGTACCCGATATTCCATATCGTTTCTCTTATGACTTTAGGGAGATCGACGTACCCACGGGTGGTGATCTCTCCGGACACGAAGGCAAGACCCCTCGTCACGATCGTTTCGACCGCGACTCGGCTTTCCGGATCTTTTTCGATGAGCGCATCCAAGATGGCGTCGGAGATCTGATCGGCGACCTTATCCGGATGCCCTTCCGTTACACTTTCGCTGCTGAATAACCGTCTCATGCGTTCTTTTCCTCCTTCAATCGCGTATACTCCTCTTCGGTGAGTAATATCCCTCCGGTGACCGTTTGTTTTAAAAGCTTCAGCCCCTGACTGAGCCACAAATGCACCTGTATCCGATTGGGGCAGTAACTGCCGATAAGCTCTTTGTGCACCTCATAGGTGTTCTCGTGTTCGAAATTTTGCGACAGTTCAGAGTTCTTTCGGATAATAGTTCGAAAGAGCTCCCCGCAGGTTCCGCATTGCGCGTAAAAAATGAGCAGTTCGTTTTGGGAGGTGATGTACTTCGGTTTCTTCACTCGCTTCCAAAACCAACATTTCACGTCCATCACTTCCTTCTCAGTTTAAAATTCCACGTTTTGACGTTGCCCCAATCGTCTTCGACGATGATCCGACAGGCGGCTAGATCCGGGAAGGTCGACAGGTTTTTCCATAGATTGACCACGATCGGTTTCTCTTGGAGAGAGGCGTACAATTTATACCAATAGTTTGAATGATTCGACCCCTCTCCGAAAACGACGTCGCCATTCTCGAGCATCTTACGTGGGATACGATCGAAAAGGATCTTATAGAATTCGGCCTCGTTGACGTAAAAGGTAATAGCCTTAACCCCGTATTTCCCTTGTCCCGTCCGATTCGACAACCGGGTATTGATCTCTATCTTCGGGATCGCAGAAGTAAAGTATAGGGTTCCGTTTTCGACGATACTCAGGGCTTCTCCATCGATACGAACCCTTTCGATCTTAAGGTCCGCAAGCGGGGGATCCAATAGGTCCCTCAAGTAGAGGAGCGGATTGATATACTCTTCGTGTCGCACGTCTATGAATTCGAAATGACAATGGGGCGCGAGGGCCGTTCCAGTTTGGCCGGAGAGGCCGATGGTCTCGCCCCGTCGAATCGTGTACTCATTCGGGCTGAAAGTGATTTCCATATAGGTGGCTTCCCCGAATTCGATCATCGCCGATTGGATCACCGGTAAAAAGCGATCTGAAAACCGGTTCAAATGACCGTAAACGGAAGCGATACCGTCCGCGTGCATGATATAAATCGCGTTCCCATAGTCTTCGTGGTTCACCCAGATCTTCCAGAGATACCCCTCTTCGGTCGCATAGATGTTGGTGTTTTCGAGCCCGTTGGTGGATAGGTCGATTCCGGCGTGAAACCTCGTGTAGGTCAGGTCGTTCGAATTGCGACACTCCCCGAAAGACGACGTAGTTTTTTTGGAGACTTGAGAGGGGAGCGTGTAGGCTCCGAAGAACGTCACCGTCCACACGAGCAACGTTATAGAGAACGCCATAAAGGCGAGAGAGGTCTTTCTCTGCTTTGCCTGTCCCATAAGGTCACCTGCTTTCCATTGGATGATACCATCAGGACGCAAAAGCTGTATCGCGCCTGATGGAATCGTCCCGTCCCGAAACCGGCATCGTCACCGCTTGTTCCGGGGGGTCTCAACGGACTCGAGAGCGGCTAAAACGCGTCGCCCGTGGTATTCGAACTCGCGCGGTCCCCTTCTTCGGTTTCGTCATCGGCAATAGAAGAGGCGGAACCGGCAGTTTCCGCAACGGAAGCGGTTGCCGCTTTCTGGGCCATCGCTTCCGAAAGCCCTTCGCGCCCTTCAAGATAGGCGTCCGCGATCTTTCCCGTGATCAGCTTGATCGCTCGTATCGCGTCGTCGTTCCCGGGTATGATATAGTCGATCTCATCGGGGTCACAGTTCGTATCTACCGGCGCGACGATCGGAACCCCGAGGTGATTGGCTTCCAACACGGCCGTCTGTTCTTTGCGAGGGTCGATGATAAAGAGGATGTCCGGGACCTCTTTCATCTCTTTCACGCCACCCAGGTTTTTCTGCAACTTTTCGAGCTGCCTTTTAACGATGGCTTGCTGAGGTTTGGGCATCTTTTCGAATTCAGGTGATTCCACGTAGTTCTCAAGCTCTTTCAGCTTCTCGATTCTTTTTCGAATCGTCGGGAAATTGGTCAACATCCCTCCCAACCAGCGATTGTTCACGAAAAACCCGCCACAACGCTCGGCTTCTTCTTGGATAGCCTTCCTCGCCTGGCGTTTCGTCCCGACAAACAGGATAGTGGCCCCCTTACGGGCTTCGTCGCGGACGAAATAGTAAGCTTGATCGAGTAGTTTGAGCGTCTTCTGTAGGTCCATAATATGGACGCCCTTACGATCGGTGTAGATGTACTCCTTCATTTTCGGGTTCCATCTCATCGTTCGATGACCGAAATGAACTCCGGCTTCAAGGAGCTGTTTCATAGAAACGACTGGCATTACTGCACCTCCATATAGGTTGTTCCTCCACGATCCTCTGCGGCAAGCGCCGCGCTTTCCAACCCGTAGCCTGTCGCCGTACGGGCACCAGAAAAGGAGCGGCATCGTGTGAGAGATTCGCGGTATTATAGCAAATACCGATAAGAAAATCAACACCGAAGCTGGGAACGCCATTTGTGAACGCCCTGTGAACGCCGAACTTTAGTTCGGGATGTCTTTAAAAAAAGAAGGGTTCGCACGGAGGGCACGGAGGGCACAGAGAACACAGAGAAAAGATCGTTGTGAACGCCCTGGGAACGCCGAACTTTAGTTTGGCTTACCCTTAAAAAGAAAAAAGAGGGGTTCGCACGGAGAATACGAGGGAAAGATGGGAAAGATGGGAAAGGAGATCATCTATATCGGTAAAAAGGAAATGCTCTGAAAGTTGTTTTCGGAGGTTATCGCGGGGTAAGTGATTTTTACGACCCCGCGATCCGCTCTTTGTCTTTCTTAAAAGCGTTTCGCGCCGTCGCGAGAAGAAGTGGCGCTTACGCCGCGATGCTGCGGTTGGGAACGCTCTGGGAACGCCAATCTTAAGATTGGCAGGTTTTTACGAATGGAAGGTGATTTCTCACGGAGGGCGTGGAGAGAACACAACACATGCCACACTTAAGTGTAGCGCTCCGAGAAGTTCCGCGTTCCCAGAGGAGCAAACTCCGAACACATGCCAAACTATTGTTCGCCGCTCCCGGAACAGCGTTATCGATAGCGTCTTAAAACGTATACGGAATAATCAGCGCGTATGGTACAATCTGGCGAAAGTCGAAGAAAGGCGTGAAAAGTCTTTTGAGTATCTTTTCGAAAAGAATGAACGGAGATATAGGTCTCACGAAGAAAACCTCTTTATGGAGAAAAAACAGCCGAACGGTTCGGGACGAGGAAGAAATCGTTCGACGCTCCTTGGCCATTTCGATCTATGAAGGGATCGGAGCGGTCATCTACGCGCTGGTTGTCCAAGGCGTTTTCTTCACGAAGATCGCGCTGGAGTTTGGCGCGGACGCCTTCACCTTGAGCTTGCTGCTGGGTATTCAGTACCTGAGCCAGGTCTTTCAGCTCATCGTCCCCACAATGATCGCGAGGTTCGGAAAGCGGAAACCTTTCGTTCTCAC
>Ga0255345_1001275_pt1 | contig 37283 bp, 48 predicted proteins | sample wastewater_treat_6_FD_192415 | JGI IMG/M metagenome (GOLD analysis project Ga0255345, IMG submission 192415) | Wastewater microbial communities from Lulu Island WWTP, Vancouver, Canada - plant20 | ecosystem: Engineered > WWTP > Wastewater > Unclassified | place: Canada: Vancouver, British...
TCACACCCTTATATAGCCTGATAATCCGGTCTATTTTTTCTTTGCTGTTTAGCGATTCTATAATTAAAGATGCATTTCTATTTTTACATTCATATTTTGCAAATCCATCAATTAAATAATATGGAATCGGAGTTCTTTGTTCTTCGCTCTGCTTTTTTTCTTGCTCCGCACGCTTATATAACAAATAAAGCTCTATCAAAGTATCATTTGTCACTTCATCCAACTTTATAAACTCTCCCGCCTTGTTGTACTGATCTGTTCCAAATTTTAGCATGTTACTTTTCTTTACATAGGCAACGTATCCACCGTCTACAAATGCATTTATTACTTGAAGGAGCTTTTCCAATGGAATAAATACATCATTTGGTCTTTTCATTGTGTTTAAACCAAATCTTTGTAGCCTTTCATCATTTGCTTGCCTTAATTTTGAAATAGTTTCATATTTTTGGGAAAACTTGTTTTTATCACTTTGTTTAATAAGTAATAAAAAGCCCTTTTCTTCAAATTCAAGTTGTAGTCTAATAAAGATTTCTGTGTTTGCAACGAACGTCTTTTCATCTATTGCGTTTTGAGAATTGTTAAATTTCACAATATCTTTATAGAGTTTTTCTTTTCCTTTATCATTCTTATCTATCTCTAAAATTTTAAGCATCACAAATGTATCTTTATATTCCCTTTCTATATTTTCAGGATCCTCATTTTCTAAAGCCTCATAAATTGAGTTCACTGTTTGACATCCGTTTACAATTTGTGGATTTTCTATTGTGATTGAAACATTCATATTATGTGCTTTTTGCGTTGATGGTTTAGTTGTCGCCTTACTTATTGAATCACAAATGACTGTTATTCCATTGTTGTAATAGAAGAAATTTTTCCTGTCTTCTTTATCTAATAATGTTTTATATATACTTTTATTTACCCCTCTATTTCCTAAATATTCTCTGATGTTTTTGTCAAATATAGGATAACCTTTTTCTATGGAGTTTCTATATAATCTGTATACTGAAACCACTGGTGTAAGAACATATTTTGCATCCAATACATTTTCTAATTTGTAATCTTCTGTATTTATATTTAAAATTGTTCCCTTATTAACACTTTCAACTTCTACTGAAATGCTTTTTCTTATTTCTTTTATTTCGCCATAATAACGCTCCTTAATATCATCCAAATAATAAATCTTGGCTCTATAATTAGGATTTTCCAAATTATATTTTTTAATATATTCTTCAGATTCTTTTGACCTTTGATTGTTTGTGACGAACAATTGTAAATGAACAGTAAAATCTTGGTGTTTTTTATACTTTGTAAAAAAATTTTGAAGTTCTTCTGATCTTTTATAGATTCCTTTTTCTAAAGCTGTAATACCCTTTAATAAAAAATCGGTTTTTATATACTCCGAAGTTATGAGAGTATCCGATGAATAATATTTATTTTGAATCAAATATACTTCTTTAGTTTCCTCATAGATTTGATACGCATCTATACACATATCTTTATAATCTGTTATTTTTCCTTCTATAAGATCCTCATCTTCGTAAAATAGTTTGTCTAATACCCAATAGTTAAATGCCCATTCATCTTTTTGTATATTTCCAAGATGAGGCATGATCTGCTGATATTCTCTGATATCCTCTTCTATTTGTTTTTTAAAACTGGTCATCTTTTTTTCCTCCTTTTTTATTAAAATAAGACTTGCTTTCTGAAAAACTATAACTTGCTAATAAAAAAACTTAGTTATCTTATTTTTCCTACTCCCACTCAATAGTTGCTGGAGGTTTGTTTGAAACGTCGTAAACTACTCTGTTAACTTGGGCGACTTCTGCACAAATTCTTTCTGATACTGTGTTTAAAAGTTCATATGGAAGACGAACCCACTCTGCTGTCATTGCATCCAATGAAGCAACGGCTCTCATGACTATTGTCTCGCCGTATGTACGAACTTTATCGGTGACGCCGACGCTGCGAATGGGAAGGAGCGCACAGTACGCTTGCCAAATTTCATCGTATAATCCGGCTTTTCTTATTTCTTCTATAAATATGGCATCTGCTTCTCTGAGCGTATCTAAACGTTCTTTTTTGAGCTCTCCGAGGCAACGGACTCCGAGTCCGGGGCCTGGGAATGGATGTCTGTCCAGAAAATGAGATTCTATGCCGAGGGTTCTTCCTATGGCTCTTACTTCATCTTTGAAGAGACTTTTTAGCGGTTCTATCAATCCCATTTTCATGTCTTCGGGAAGACCGCCGACGTTGTGATGGCTTTTTATTACGGCTGATCCTGCCCGGCCGCTCTCAACTATATCGGGATAGATGGTGCCTTGCAGAAGCCACTCAGCTCCACCCAATTTGTTCGCTTCTTCTTCAAATATGCGAATGAAGAGCTCGCCAATTATTTTGCGTTTCTTTTCCGGTTCGGTTACGCCTGAAAGAGCCGATAAAAATCTATCTTCTGCGTTTACGTAGTGTACGTTTAAGTTCAGAGAACGATATGTTTCCATGACTTGTTTGCCTTCATCTTTACGCAACATGCCATGGTCTACGAATATGCAGTGTAGGTTGTCTCCTACTGCTTTTGACGTTATGACTGCCGATACTGTTGAGTCCACTCCACCTGAGAGAGCTCCTATTACTCGTCCGCTTCCGACTGTGTTTTTTATCTTTTCTACTTCGCTATCCACCCATGGTGTGCCAAGTGTCCAATCTTTGTTGCAGCTGCATATGTCAAATATAAAGGCTGACAATATATCTTTTCCATTTTCAGTTTGTACTGCTTCGGGGTGAAATTGTACGGCACTTATTCTTTTATCTTCTGATTCAAATCCAAGACAGAGTCCGGCTTCATTATGTGCTGTGAGTTTATATCCTGAAGGAAGTGCTGTTACTTCGTCGCAGTAGTTTAACCAAGCAACTGTTTTTTTATCTTCGGGTGAGTCTGAAAGAAGTGTGTCGCCTTTGATGGTGATGTTTTCTTTTTTATATTCTCCTGCTTTGCCCTCTTTTATTTTTCCGCCCAGCATTTTTGCTATAAGAGTCATTCCGTATCCTATGCCGAAAATTGGAATATCGAGAGAAAGTATTTCTTTGGAGATGTTTGGGGCGTCACGTTCGTATAAGCTCTGCATGTCGCCGGTGATAATTATTCCGGAGGGGTTTATTTCCTTTATCTTTTCAATGGGGACATCCCAAAATAAGATTTCACTGTAAACGCCTAATTCTCTTACTGTTCTGGCTATCAGTTGGCTGTACTGTGAAGCACAGTCTATGATGAGTATTCTGTCGCTGTTCATTTGTATGGGATAAATCCCATCACCTCCGAATTATTAGCTTTCATTGTTAAGTATTACATAAAAAATAGTCGCATACAAGAGAGAACAAAAAAACGGGAAAGAGATTTCTCTCTTTCCCGATGGTTGTTGCTGTGTTGTAATGAGCTTTGGTTGGATTAGTAACCCATACCGCCCATTCCGCCCATGCCACCCATTCCGCCCATGGCTGCCATGTCTCCCATTGGATCTTTCTTTTCGGGTTTGTCGGCAACAAGAACGTCTGTTGTGAGTATCATGCCTGCGATTGATGCTGCATTCTGCAGTGCTGAGCGTGTAACTTTTACGGGGTCGATGATTCCGGCTTTAACCATGTCAACATACTCTCCTGTTGTAGCATCGAGTCCCTGCCCTGCTTTGAGTGTTTTAACTTTTTCGATGATGACGTCACCCTGCATACCTGCGTTTGTTGCGATGCGATGGAGGGGTTCCAACATTGCTTTACTGACTATTAGTGCACCTGTTTTTACGTCACCTTCGAGTGTTGCAATCATACCGCCAAGATCTTTCAAGCAACCTACGAGAGCGGCTCCACCACCTGCAACGATTCCTTCTTCAACTGCTGCACGTGTTGAGTTGAGTGCGTCTTCAATACGAAGTTTGAGCTCTTTCTGCTCTGTTTCTGTTGCGGCTCCGACATGAATGACTGCTACGCCGCCTGCGATTTTGGCAAGGCGCTCCTGGAGCTTTTCTTTATCATAGTCTGAAGTTGATTCTTCGATTTCTCTCTTGATCTGGAGCGTGCGTTTTTCGATTTCTTTGGTGTCGCCGGCTCCTTCAATGATTGTTGTATCGTCTTTGGTTACTTTGATTTTCTTTGCAGTTCCGAGAACTGTTGTTTCAGCGTTTTCGAGTTTAAGTCCAACTTCTTCGCTTATAACTGTAGCACCTGTTACGATTGCGATGTCCTGAACCATTGCTTTTCTGCGATCGCCGAATCCGGGTGCCTTAACGGCAACTACGGAGAGAATTCCACGGAGTTTATTGACTACTAGTGTTGCAAGGGCTTCTCCCTCAACGTCTTCTGCTATGAGAAGAAGGGGTTTGCCAAGCTGTACGATTTTCTCGAGCAAGGGGAGCATTTCTTTGACGTTGCTGATTTTTCCGTCTACGAGGAGTACGTTTGCATCGTCAAGTATTGCTTCCATGCGATCGGGATTTGTAACCATGTAGGGGCTGAGATAGCCTCTGTCGAACTGGAGTCCTTCTACTGTTTCGAGCGTGGTTCCGATGCTTTTGCTATCTTCAACTGTGATTACGCCTTCTTCTCCGACTTTATCCATTGCATCTGCAATGAGTTCGCCTATTTCTTTATCATCAGCTGAGATTGCTGCGACCTGTGCGATTTTGTCGTGGTCTTTTACTTTGATTGCCTGTTTCTTAAGGCTTTCAACAACTGTTTTTGCTGCAAGGTCAATGCCCTTGTGAATAAGGATTCCATTCGCTCCTGCTGCTACGTTTTTGATTCCTTCTTTTATCATTGCACGCGCAAGAACTGTGGCTGTTGTTGTACCGTCTCCTGCCACATCGTTTGTCTTAGAAGCTACTTCTTTAAGAAGCTGTGCTCCCATATTTTCGAACGGATCTTCGAGTTCAATATCCTTTGCGATTGTTACACCGTCATTTGTGATTGAGGGTGAACCGAATTTTTTCTCAAGTACTACGTTGCGACCTTTGGGGCCAAGTGTAATACCTACTGTATCTGCTACTTTGTCTATGCCACGCTCAAGAGCGCGACGTGCATCTTCTCTGAAAAGTAATGTTTTTGCCATAATTTTATTCCTCCTATAAGTAATCAGTTAAAACTACTTAGATACTACAGCGAGAATGTCTCTTTCGCTAAGAATCAAGTATTCTTCGCCGTCGAACTTAACTTCTGTGCCGGAGTACTTGCTGTAGATGACTCTGTCATTCACAGCGACTTCCATCGGCTGACGTTTGCCTGTATCAAGGACTTTCCCTGCTCCTACTGCTACTACGACTCCTTCTACCGGCTTTTCTTTTGCTGTATCAGGCAATACGAGTCCGCCCTTTGTTACCTCTTCGTACTCTGCTGTTTTTACAACAATTCTGTCTCCTAGTGGTTTTAGATTCATAAAATATCCCTCCTGTTTAATTTAACTTCTTTGTATTAGCACTCATAACATGAGAGTGCTAATTACCTTTCGAAAAAGAGTGTAATCAAACAGGCTGCATTATTCAACTCTGATAGGGGTAATATATTTAGCATTTTACGTTTATATCTTTGATATTTATTGAATTTCGGCTTTTTATAACTGATACTTTGTTTTTTGTAGATTAAGCATTTTATGAAGAGCTTTGTAAAGGATGGTCAAACTTTTGATTATTTATGAAAATAGCTCATCTATCTCTTCTTCGCTGACGACTTTTATCCCGTTCTCTATCAAGAGAGATGCTGTTATTCCTCTTCCAGGTATAACCTTTCCGCTGAAAGTTCCGTCATATATTTTGGAAGAGCCACAGGATGGGCTTCTCTGCTTTAGAATGGCGTGTTTGCAATCAAGACGCTTCATTATATTCAATACTTCTTGTGCTCCCAGATGAAAAATTTCTGTGTTGTCTTTGCCGCTTTTTTCTCTAACACGACCATCTAAAATTTCGTTAGGCTCTCTGGGCGTAGGCAGACCTCCGAGCTGCTCTGAACAAAGAGGGATTAGTTCATGCTCTTTGGAGAGCTCCAATATTTTTTCATCAAGTGAACCTCCACCGCAATAGCGGCAGTTCATACCCAAAAGACAAGCACTTACTACTATTCTCATATCATCATCTCTTTTCACTGCTATTTTTTAATCTTTTATTTTATTTCGCCTGCTATTATAAATTATTTAATTAATCCTTTTAATTTAATGTTTGCTCCATACTGCCATAAGGCTGACATACTCTCAAGATATCCTCTTTTGTAACAGTATTCCGGAGATTTATTTTCATGATATTTTGACATGGAGCAGCAGCCCGTCCAGTATGAGTCTTTTAATGTTTCCATGCCGCCTGACATGAGAACTCTGTGCACACCGAATTCCACTACAATGGGCTTTGAGGGGGATATAGCTGCTTCCATTGAAGAGAGTGCTGAGGCAAAGGAAACCGTTGATCGCGTGTGTCTGCTCCACCAATCAGATTCTCGAAGTTCATTAATGTCGAGTAGGGCTCCACTTAGTGAGGAGTATTGTGGATATTTGCCTTCTCTTATATTTTTTATTCCTATTTTCTCTATTTCGAGAAGTATGGGATCCAGTAGAGATGAGTGTGCAGCAAGAGTAACTTTTAGTCTTTTATGTTTTATTTCCAATTTATCCATTTCACTCTCGGCTTTGAGGATATCTTTTTTCCTACCAGAAATTACATATAGAGCGTGAGCATTTACAGCTGCTAGTGAAAGGTCCTTCCCCCTTGCAAGTATCTTCTCAATTTCTTTCTCCGAAGCACTCAGAGCGCACATTACTCCTTTTTCCTTTATGCTGTCCATAAGTTTTGCTCGCTTAAGAACGTATATTAAGGCTTCTTCAAAGGACAAGGTTTCTGAAACAACTGCTGCTGTGATTTCACCCAAAGAATGTCCTATTAATATATCCGGATTTACTCCATCGTAAAGATATTGCTTTGCCATGCCTATGCCAAAGACAAAAGAAAAGAGCTGTTCTTCTACAGATGAATTGTGTTTCCAGGAGGAAAGTATTTCAGAGATAGAGATGCTCTCTTCATTCAGTATGTTTTCTGCTGTTGTTATATAGAAATCAAATTCTTTTAAGTTATTTCTGAGGTATTTTAGAGGAATGGCGCCTGCTGCGCCTTGACCGGGGAAAGCAAAAATTATTTTATTATTTAAGTTTGACGAGTCAAAGGAATCTGTTTCTTCTATTAGAGTTTCAGCTTCTTTATGTTCTGAAGCCACAACGGCCATTCTGTGTCTCAAGGGCTCTTCTGATAGCAACCGTTGTGATATTTTTTCTAAAGGCACTTGTTTGTTAAGGAAGGATATAACTTCTCTCTTTTTATCTTCCAGCTGTTCTCTTGTTTCTGCCGATAGCGGCAGAATATGGCATCCCTCTACCATCATTTCTATTTCGTGTTTTCGGCTATTTTTTTGTGCTTGTTCAACAGCTCTGCAAAATCAAAGTCTGACTTCATCTTTTCAAGGACAGTTTTAACAACGTTAAATATATCTTTTTCTTTTCTGTAATCTGCTTCACAGACAAAATTGACTCGCTCTTCTTTTATTAGTTTCTCCGCATTGAGGCGCTTCTGCTCGTCTTCGGGATTATATACTGCCACTGAGTAGCCGCCCTCCTGTTTTACCATTCTCATACAGGGGATATCGGTGTCTCCATCTCCAAAGTAAATCATTCTTTCAAAGGGTATTGGCCGTTGATCTTTGGGAACATATTCATTGATTTTTTTATCGTCTCGAACACTGTCAATACCTTTGTTTATTTTGAAAAGGAACTGAGTTTTGGTTGTGAAGTCTACTGCCACAGCTGGCCATTCTGCGACTTCGTCAACGTTGTAGATAAAGGAACAGGCATATATGCGTTCAAATTCATGTGCGATGTCTGTGCCTTCTATCATTTCTTTCAGCCCGGAGGAGTTTATGTAATGTTTTATCGTTAATTCTTTTTCATCTCCCAATTTGTTTATGAGAGAAAACCACTCTTTTACTCCGGGAAAAAGCTCTACTTCATGCCCGAAGCTGCGAAAAGATTTTCTCTGAAGTGAGATGTTTTTGCTCTTGGCTTCATCTAACATTAATTTCATGTAGCAAGAGATGCTACTTGCATCATTCTTCTCTGAAAGCGCCTGAGCTTTGCTCCAAAAATCTTTGGGAGACATGTTCAATGCTCTTATGAAGCTGTACTCTTGCATATTTCTAGGAGAAAGTGTGCCATCGAAATCATAAATTAAAGCTACAACGGGCTTGTGGGTATTTTCCATGTAGATCCTCCATGAACATAAATATTTGTTTTATAAGACCGCCAAATATTAATTGTAACCAGTAAGTTGCCGACTTTTTTCAATGATAATTATAACATGGCAACATTGTTAGAAATATTGAGAAGTCAAGACAGAGATATAAAATGCAAAAAAAATCCCTCTTTATAAAAGAGGGAGGTTATTATCTATTTTATTAATTTTACGTTCGTATGATGGTGGCGCTAACTGGACTCGAACCAGTGACCTGCCGGGTATGAACCGGATGCTCTAGCCAGCTGAGCTACAGCGCCGAAGTTGGTTGCGGGGACAGGATTTGAACCTGTGACCTTCGGGTTATGAGCCCGACGAGCTACCGTACTGCTCCACCCCGCGATATCGATCTCTGGTGCCGAGAGGGGGAGTCGAACCCCCACGAACTTGCGTTCGCGGGATTTTAAGTCCCGTGCGTCTACCATTCCGCCACCCCGGCTAACAGAAAGCATTATATCAATTATTTATTAAACGTCAAGGCTTTTACCAAACTTGCACCATTTTTTTACTGTGCATTCTCCGCACTTCGGATTTCTTGCACTACAGATAGTTCTCCCCTGTTTAAGAAAATTAAGATGTGCTCCCGCAAAACGCTCTTCAGGCAGAGTGGCTTCCAGATATAATTGTATCTTTTCTGGAGTGGTTTTCTCTTCTGCCCAGCCTAGCCTTCGGCTAATTCTGGCAACGTGCGTATCTACAGGGAAAGAGGGCATTCCTAAGTCAAAAACCATGACTATGCCCGCAGTCTTTACACCTACACCGGGAAGAGAGACTAAAAACTCACGTACGTCTTTGGGATCCCATTTCTTTAGCTCTTTTATGGAGTATTCGCCGAATTTATCTTTTACAGTGTTCAATGCTTGTTTTATGTAAGAAGCTTTTGTGTTGCCGAGGCCGGCTATTTTTATTCTCTGTGCAATGTCGGACTCGCTTGCCAATGCTGTTTCTTCCCATGTTGGATACTGTTCTCTTAAAATCTTGAACGCTTTATCTCTATTTATATCATTTGTATTTTGCGAAAGAATTGTCAAAACCAAATTATCAAGTGGCTCTTCAAACACGAGGTCTTCAGGGAAGTTTTTCTCAAAACCCCACTCCTCTTCAAAGGCATCCAGTATTTTTTTAAAGTTGCTTGGTTTTTTCATTAATCTTTGTCGCTTTCCTTTTTCTGTTCTGTTTTTGTATCACTGTTTTTCTTAGGAGGCTCAACTATGTCTCTTATTTTTTTCTGATGCTTGCTAGAGCGCAGTATCCAGTTTTCTAAGGAGGCTTTTACTTTGTAATGTATGCTGTTTTCCGGATATTTTCCTTCTTTATTCAACTTACCTGCTTTTAATCCGGTAAGAATTTCTATGCCTTCATCAATTGTTTTAACGCTCCAAATGTGGAATTGTCCTTTTTTTACAGCTTGAACAACTTCATGGCTGAGCATGAGGTGCTGTTCATTCTGATGAGGGATTATGACTCCCTGTTCTTTGGTGAGTCCCGCCACTTTGCAGTATCTGTAGAATCCTTCGATTTTTTCATTCACACCGCCTATAGGCTGTATTGAACCAAACTGGTCTACGGATCCAGTTACGGCTATTCCCTGTTTTAAGGGCACTTCTGCTATTGCCGAAAGCAGACAGTAAAGCTCTGTAGATGACGCGCTGTCTCCATCTATGCCACCATAAGTCTGTTCAAAAGCTATACGAGCCGCTATTGTGAGGGGGTGTTCATGTGCATACATGCGTCCTAAGTAGCTGGAAAGGGTCAATAAGCCTTTGTTATGTATGGGGCCGGTCATCTCGACTTCCCTCTCTATATTGACTATTCCCTCTTGTCCCATGAATACGTTGGCAGTTATTCTCACAGGAGCGCCAAAGCTGCAGTCAACAAGCTGTATTACTGTAAGGCCGTTTATTTGCCCTACGACAGATCCCTTTGTCTCTATTTTTATGACTTCATCTGTGTAACTCTCCTGTATCTTTTCTTCTAGCAAACTTGAACGGAAGAGTTTGTCTTCGATTGCTTTTTGAACGTGTGTCAATCCAACTTGTTTCTTGCCGTCTACTTTCGCCCATGCCGTCGCTTCCACAAGAATGTCCGCTATTTTATTAAACTGCGTACATAGTTTGTTTTGATCTTCCACTAAGCGTGAAGAGTACTCGATTACTTCTCCAACTGCTCCTACAGAAAAATTAAGTTTGCCCTCATGAGCTACAAATCCGGAAATAAACTGTGCTAGCTGTTTCTCAGACTCAGGCGTTCTCTTCATTTCCGTGTCAAAATCTGCTTTTATTTTAAATATTTTTTGGAACTCTGAATCATAGACATTAAGTAAATAGTACAAATACGGAGTTCCCACAATTACTACTTTGATGTCTACGGGAATCGGTTCGGGGCGCAGGGATGAAACAGGCACATATCCCAGCTGTTCTCCAAGGTTTTCAATGGAGAGCTCTCGATAACGCAAGACTCTTTTCAATACGTCCCAAGACATAAATTGAGAGAGAATCTCCTCTGCATCAAGCAGGAGAAATCCTCCATTTGCCTTGTGCATTGCTCCAGGAGTAATTCTACGAAAATCTGTATACAGATTGCCCTGGCGGCTTTCGTAATCCACTTTGCCTACGAGATTATAATAAATTGGGTTTGTCTCTAATATGACCGGTGCACCGTCATTTGGATTGTTTGAGACAAATGCATTTACTTCGTAGCGAGAAAAGTCAATTTCCGTCGTCTCATCTCTTTCCGCAGCTAGGAACATACTAAAATTGCTTACTATGTCCTCGGTCAAAGACTTCAACCAATCTTCCAGTCTTTTGTTTGGAGTATATTTTGTGTTGAATTCAGACAGGATAGGCTCAATTGCGTTGCGACAAATCTGCCCTTCTAACTCTTTTATTCTCTCTTTTAAATCTTTTTCTCGTTCACGTATAAGGCGCAAAGTTATCAGCGTCTTCTGTGAGATCTCTTCTGATACCTTTTGGAGCGAGTCTTGCTCCTTTTTGCTTAACTTTTCGAATTCTTCCTGCTGCATTTCACGAAGAATCGGTTTAGGTTTCTTTTTCTTCGTATTTTTTTTGCTCTCTTGTTCTACTCCCTTATCCTGTGGCTCAGGCAACTGCTCTTCCAAAGGCAGAGCCATAATCATTGGCAAGTTTACAAAACCTTGGGGCGTTCTCTTAATGGCAAATTTCTTTTCTTCCGCCCACTTGCGCAAATCTTCCATTAATTTATTTACGACTTCTTGAAAGCTCTTTACAAGATGCGCCTTGTTGTCTTCGTATTCTGTATTGTCAAATGCCTTTGAAAGTGTTGTCTTTAAATCTTCGATAGCATTCTCTGCGTCTTTTGAAAGTTCCTTCCCTTTGCCTGCTGGCAAGCTAATGGCAAGTGGCACTCCTGAGTCGTCGAAATTATAAACATAGACCCAGTCATCGGGGGCAGGCATCGTGGCGGCTATGTTTTCCAGAGTCTTTTTCGCATAGGAAGTTCTGCCGCTGCCGGGTTCTCCCACCATGAATATGTTATAGCCTTTGCTTTGTACTGAAAGGCCAAAATCGACGGCTCTTACCGCACGTTCCTGGCCGATCAAACCATTTAGCTTTTCTAAGCTTTTTGTGGTTCTAAATCCCAAAGCATTTAAATCTGCTTTGCGACGTAATTTTTCAACTTGCAATTTTTTATCATTAATAAGGGACATAATGAGCCTCCTAATTTTATGTTTTTGGGGATAGTTGGGTTTATTTTTTATACAGGCTTACGATAGACGAAAGCACCACATTTATGCAAGAGGTAAAACGTTAATTATATTTTTTAAAATTATGCCGGTTGGAATATAACACAATACAAAAATAAGAGAAGAGCGAAAAGTCGCTCTTCTCTTTTAATAGTCGATTTCTTTATATAAAGAAATACCTCTTGCTATATCTTCTCTACGTCAGCCGCCTGTGGGCCTTTGCTGCCATCTGTGATTTCAAATGAAACCTTCTGGCCTTCGTCAAGGGTCTTAAACCCGTCGCCCTGGATTGCGCTGAAGTGAACGAATACGTCGCTTCCTTCATCTGTCGTGATAAATCCATAACCCTTAGTTGCGTTAAACCATTTTACTGTTCCGTTGCTTTTCAATGTGTTGCCTCCCAGCAGAAATATTATAATCGAACATATTGTTCGACAGGGTAACTTTAAACTCATATTTCTAGCTTGTCAAGCCTTTCTTTGTTTTTTACTGTAAAAAGATGTTTTTTATGCTTAATTTTATATATTTTTTAAGAAAACTTTCAACTAGATCTTACTGTTCATTTAATTAAACGAATATTGTCGTTATTAAAAGAATATCGTAGTTTACCTCAGGAAAAAAGAAATAATTAGCGTATTTTAGCTTTAATTATCCTTCATTAATATTGTCTGATTTATTTTGACCATTATAATAGAAACATGAAGTCAATATTGGTTAGACCTTTTTGTTAAGGGGGGGAATAATTATGGATATAAACAAATTAACTCAAAAGTCTCAGGAAGCTTTCTATGAGGCTCAGAACATTGCTATAAGACGTGGGCATCAAGAAGTTAACACGGAGCACCTTTCACTTGCTTTGATATCGCAGGAGAATGGACTTATCCCAAACTTACTAAATAAAATAGGAGTTCCGGTAAACAATCTTCTTAAAGCCATTGAAAGTGAACTTGATAAGAAACCCAGAGTCTCCGGAAGTGGTCAAGAAGTGGGAAAAATTTATGTGTCGCAAAATCTTTCTCAAGTGTTGGCAAAAGCGGAAGATGAAGCAAAGATGCTTAAAGATGAGTACATCTCGGTAGAGCATTTACTTTTGGCGATTTTATCTGAAGGCCCTAAAAATCCATCTTTTTCGATCTTCGCTACTTTTGGATTGACACAGGACAATTTTCTAAAAACTCTTTCTGAGGTACGGGGAAATCAGCGTGTCACAAGCGATAATCCGGAGGACACTTATGACGTTTTAGAGAAGTATGGACGAGATCTGGTGAGAGCAGCGAGAGAGAATAAGTTGGATCCCGTTATAGGACGGGATGAAGAGATTCGACGTGTTATAAGAATTCTAAGCAGAAAAACAAAGAATAATCCAGTTCTCATTGGAGAGCCTGGCGTTGGTAAAACTGCGATTGTAGAGGGACTAGCTCTGCGCATTTTGCGAGGAGATGTTCCGGAAGGGTTAAAAGATCGTTCTATTTTTGCTTTAGACATGGGCTCTCTTATTGCGGGAGCTAAATTCCGTGGAGAATTTGAAGAGCGTTTAAAAGCAGTCTTAAATGAAGTTAAGAAGAGCGAAGGACGAATTATACTTTTTATTGATGAGCTACATACTATCGTCGGAGCCGGAAAAACAGAGGGAGCTCTTGATGCAGGAAATATGCTTAAACCGATGCTTGCCAGAGGCGAATTGCACTGTATAGGAGCTACAACATTAGAAGAATACAGAAATTATATTGAAAAGGATGCTGCACTTGAGCGCCGTTTCCAGCCGGTTCTTGTTGAAGCGCCTGATGTGGAAGATACAATTTCAATTTTGCGCGGAATCAAAGAGAGATTCCAGCTCCATCATGGAGTGAGGATACAGGATAACGCCTTGGTTGCAGCTGCTGTACTTTCAAATCGATATATAACAGACCGATTCCTCCCCGATAAAGCAATAGATCTTGTGGATGAGGCTTCTGCAATGATAAGAACGGACATAGATTCTATGCCAGCTGAGTTGGATGATGTCTCCAGACGTTTAATGCAGCTTGAAATAGAAGAACAGGCTCTTAAAAACGAAAAAGATAAGGCAAGTAAAGAGAGGCTTGATGCTCTGCAGAAAGAGCTGGCCGATCTAAAAGAAAAAGCAAATGCTCTCAGAGCCCAGTACGAGGCAGAAAAAGAAAACATTAAAAAGGTCAGATCGCTTAGAGAAGAAATTGAAAATGTACATCATAAAATTGATAAAGCAGAACGTGAATATGACCTAAATAACGCGGCTCAGCTCAGACATGGTACACTTCCTGAGCTTGAGAAAAAGCTTAAGGAAGAGGAAGATAAATTAGCAGCTGAGACAAAAACTAATAAGCTGCTTCGTGAAGAGGTAACTGAAGAAGAGATTGCAAAAATAGTGGCTAAATGGACTGGCATCCCAGTTACAAAACTTGTCGAAGGAGAGCGTGAGAAACTTATTCACCTTGATGAGATTTTGCATAAGAGAGTTATCGGCCAAAGTGAAGCGGTAGAACTTGTTTCAGATGCTATTTTAAGAGCAAGAGCTGGAATAAAGGATCCCAAACGACCGATAGGCTCTTTCATTTTCCTTGGGCCAACGGGGGTCGGAAAGACAGAGCTTGCAAAGGCTCTGGCCGAAACCCTCTTTGATTCTGAAGAAAATATTATTCGCATAGATATGTCTGAATACATGGAAAAACACTCTGTCTCCAGACTTATAGGAGCGCCTCCAGGCTATGTCGGATATGAAGAGGGAGGGCAGCTTACAGAGGCTGTTCGCAGACGCCCATATTCCGTAGTTCTTTTTGATGAAATTGAGAAAGCACATCCCGATGTTTTTAACGTGCTTCTGCAACTTCTTGATGATGGAAGGATTACGGACAGTCAGGGACGTACAGTTAACTTTAAAAATTGCGTGATAATTATGACCAGCAATTTGGGAGCTCAATCTCTAATAAACGGTATAGATTCTACCACCGGCAGAATCTCAGAGGAAGCTAAAAAAGATGTTGAAGCTGCACTTAGAGCGAACTTCAAACCCGAATTTTTGAACAGAGTGGATGAAATAATATTATTTAAGCCACTTCAAGTGAATGAGATAACTCAAATAGTAGGACTACTCATAAAGGAAGTAGCGGATCGTCTTACTGACAGAAATATAGGATTGGAGATAACTCCGGAAGCACAGGCTATCATAGCAAAGAACGGATATGATCCCGTTTACGGGGCAAGGCCGTTGAAAAGATACTTACAGAAACATCTCGAGTCAAAAATAGCTCGAATGATTATAGGAGGAGAAGTCGCTGAGGGGTCTACTATTAAAGTAGAGAACCATGGCAATGACATTTCTCTCCTTGTTGAGCTGCCAAAAGCTGATAAATAAAAGAACAATTCTTAAAGCACAAAGTACAGTTATTCTGTTTTAAATAATAAGGAGGATATGAAATGGCGACAAAGGTAGAGAAACACGAGTTTCAAAGCGAAGCAAAACAAGTTCTGGAGTTGATGATACATTCTGTCTACTCCAACCCCGATATTTTTCTTAGAGAGTTAATTTCCAATGCATCAGATGCATTGGACAAGCTTAGAATAGAAAGTTTAAGCAATCAGGAGCTTTCTGATATGGCGAAGGACGGAAGAATAGATATAGCAATAGATAAAGAAAAAAACATCTTGTCTGTTTCAGACAATGGGATAGGCATGACGAAAGAAGACTTAATGTCATATCTTGGAACCATTGCACGAAGCGGAACTAAGGAGTTTATGGAAGTAATCCAGAAAGCAAAATCTGACTCAAGTAGCGATTTGATAGGTCAATTTGGAGTAGGATTTTATTCAAGTTTTATGGTAGCAGACAAAGTTACTGTCGAGACTCGCAAAGCGGGAGAAGAAAAAACTTATATTTGGGAGTCTGAAGGAGACGGAAGCTACACTATTGCAGATGGCAATCGCGAATCTAACGGAACCACTATCACTTTACATGTTAAAAAAATGGGAGAAGATAAGGAGGCTGAGGAGAAGGATTATCTTTCCAAATGGACTATACAGGGAATTGTTAAGCAATACTCCGACTTTGTCTCCTACCCCATTTATTTAAAAGATGTTTCTGAAAAAAAGGAAAAGGACGAGAAAGAAGAACCTTTAAATTCAATGCAAGCATTATGGACTCGCTCGAAAGATGATGTGACAGAAGATGAGTATAAAGAGTTCTATCGTCATATCACTCATGATTGGGATGAGCCTCTTGAGCGTATTCAGTACAAAGCTGAGGGTGTGACAGAGTTTAATGCTCTTCTTTATATCCCTTCACGTCCGCCCATGGATTTGTTTTTCCAAAATTCAAAACATGGCATTCAGCTGTACATCCGCAGAGTTTTTATCATGAGCGATTGTAAAGATCTTATGCCGGAGTATTTGCGCTTCGTTAAAGGTGTTGTTGACTCAGAAAACCTTTCTCTCAACGTTTCTCGAGAGATATTACAGCAGGACAGAACAACTGCTGTGATCAAAAAGAGCCTTACTCACAAAATACTGGATGCTCTTAAAAAGATGAAGACGGAAGATGCTGAGAAATACGATAAGTTCTGGAAAAACTTTGGCGTAGTTTTGAAAGAGGGTATTATTTCCGATTTCAAAAACAAAGAAATCATCATGGAACTTTGTCTTTTTGACAGTTCAAAGGGTGGGCAAACAACTTTAGAGAACTATGTCTCTAATATGCAAAAAGAACAGAAAAAGATTTACTACATTACCGGTGCAACATCAGAACAGTTAGCTAAATCGCCTAAATTAGAGGCATTAAAAGCGAGAGGGATAGAAGTTTTATTGCTTGGAGATACAGTTGATGAGGTATGGGTAAACAACATGCCTAAGTTTAAAGATTATGACTTTGTCTCAATAGCAGCAGAGGATGTAGATTTACCGGACAGCAATACGGAAGAAGAAAACAAAGGAAAAGAAAAAATAGAGAAGAGCGGTTTCGTGGATAAAATAAAGAAGGCTCTAACTGACACAGTTGAAGATGTAAAGCTTTCTACCAGACTGGTAGATTCTCCTGCCTGTTACGTACAAAAGGGAGAAGCTATTTCACCGCACATGAGAAACTTTTTCAAATCCATGGGACAGGAAGTTCCGGAGGAAAAACGTATTCTGGAACTCAATCCCAATCATCCTTTAGTGAAACAAGCTGTCGAAGATTCAGAGAAGGATGATTCTAATATGAAAGATTGGGGAGAAATATTTCTCGCACTTGCCTCAATTGCTGATGGAGAACCAGTTGCAAATGGGAAAGAGTTTACAGATTTAATAAGTAAAATGATTAAATAGCATGTTGAGAAAAACGGCATCCCTCTCTTATGAAGGATGCCGTTTTTTATTTCTGTTTTATTAAATTATCAGTGATATTTTTCTGTTTTTTTGTACGGTTGTGGATTATTAATCGTCGTTTGTTGTAACAGAAGGTTTCTGATCCTGGGATAATATGTTATTGCCGTTGAATTGCGAATGCGATTTGTTCAAGGCAAAACCTTTTATAACAGCTCTCAGATCGCCACGACGAGCGTCTTTTGGCAACGCCAATTCTAAAAGTTGTCCTGCTCCACAATGGCTACAAGTCCACATTACTCTCGTCGTGCCGGACAAATCAGGTCCCCCTGCTATGACTTTCATTTCACCACATTTTTGACAGCCTACTATAAGCATCTTTTATCTCCTATTAGTGAAGAGCCACTGTTATTTTAACAGGACCTTCTGTATAAATATTATTTGCGGCTCTTATTTTTAGTTTCTTTTCCTGGTCGCTTCCGACCGCCTCTATTAAAATTGTCATAATTTCAGATGTATCAACACTACCTACATTTCCAGTAAGAGGATCTCTTAGCAACCCGTCTTTTACTGCTTTACTGTTTAATTCTTTTAGTGCATTGAATATAAGCTCTTCAAGTTCAGGTCTTGTTATTTGGGGTTTTATTTTTTTCTCAACAAGTATTTGGTTTGCTTCATAAACTAATTTAGTCTTGTAAGAATCTACTCGTGCACGTACATGTTCACCTTCAACTGCATTTGTCATAGCTGTCATACGAATAACCCAACGTTCATTTGTATTGACTAATTTTTTTCTCACGGCATCCTTTGTGCCTTCATCTAAAATAGGTGCTAAAACTTCTTCTTTTTTCTTGCCGAAGCGATATGCCAAAAGCGTGGTTGCCTCATCGGTAAGCCTCTCAAAAACTGAATCGATTTCAATTACAGTTCCGCCTTTTAAAGTGACAGCCCTCTGAGCCAATATTTCTCCGGTTATAGTAGCAATTCTCCCCTCTCTTAAGCGTTGAATGTTTCCTCTTAGCTCTTCAGACTCTCTTTTTAGTGATTGTACTGAAATTTCAAGATTCTTGCTTTCTTCCGCTAAAGCTGTATTCGCTTTTATCAGAGTAGTTTGTTCTGCCTTTGCTTTTGACATCTGGGTTTCCATATCATGAATTTTTGAGACGGTTTCAGCCAGATCCTTTGTCTTCTTTGATAATTTTTTTGAAATTTCCTGCAACTCTTTTTGTTTTTCCTGAAGGTCTCCTTTATTTGTAAAAAGCTCCAGCTCCATTTTCTCTAAAGTTGACCTATTGCTTTGCAGTTCAGCTGTTAAGGTCGTTACTTGATTTCTGACGTAGTTCATGCTGAAAAGAGCGGTTCGTACAGTGTCTGAAGCGGTGCTGATTGCAAATAATGAAAAGATAGAAATGCCGATTCCAGTGATGACTGTAATTATTCTCGATGTATGCCTTGGACGAAGGTTGAAAAATGTGATGCGTTTTTTCCCGAGATGCATTCCGACAAAGTCTCCGGCCCAAGCAACCAAAGCACCCACTAATATTAGTGTGCCTATGAGAGTCCAATTTATTTCTTTGAATATCTCAAACATGCGTTGCCCTCCATTTGCTTCTCTATCTTATTATCTCAAAAAACATCAATCAGCTTAAGGGTGAAATAGCATTTACGTTATACTTTATCCGCTTCTTTTTGTTCTGAATAAATCTCGGTTATAACATCTTCAGAGTAATGTTTGCCCTTATTCATTCCTGGGCATTTTTCGGAGTAGTAATTCCAAAGTCTTTTATCTTCTAACAGAGAATCCCAAAAAGGATAAAGACTGCACTGTCTCGGACGAACTTTATATATTTTACATTTTCTTGATTTTTCATCGAGAAAAATACAGTCATAATTTTCTTGTTCTTTGATACTGTATTTACCCATGACTTTTATTAAGTATGTTTTTCTAAACTCGTCTTCGTTTATAGCAAGAAATTCTGAAATAAGCTTTACCTCTTTATCGTTGACCCAGATAAAACCGGGTTCTCCGCCACAACATTTTCCACATTCTATACATTCAAAGTTGATTCCTGTTTCACTCCACCAAAATTTATTCTTCGGTCCGTTTGTTTTCTTTGTCATATTTAACTATTTATCCTTATTTTTAAATTATAACTCAATTTTTATATAAAATTAGATATAATTATCTCTTGCCGTAACCTCTACGTGTTGCCGAGTAAACAACTCCCGCTTCCTTCAGTTTATCAAGAGACTGAAGAGCGATGCCTGTGCCCATGGCTACACATTCTGATGCCGCTTCAGCCACTACTGCATTTATTTCTGTTTCTCTTATAATTAAATCAGCAAGGCCCCGCAAGTATGCTCCGCCTCCTGTTAGAATTATTCCTCTGTCAATGACATCAGCAGACAACTCGGGAGGTGTTCTCTCCAAGACTCTTTTTATTGCCGCAATTATTGCGTTTGTAGGCTCTTCAACCGCACGAGCTATATCCATGCTGCTCACCGTTATCTGTCTGGGAAGGCCCTGAATTAAGTCTCTACCTCTTATAGCCATTGTCATATCGGCAGCAGCTCTTTCTATGTCGCATGAACCAATTTGTTTTTTTATTTCTTCTGTTGTCTGTTCTCCGATAGCCAAGTTATGCTGTTTGCGCATGTATCTTAGGATAGATTCGTCAAACTTGTCTCCTCCGACGCGTAGTGATTCATAAACAACTAATCCGCCTAAAGAGACTATGGCGATGTCTGTTGTTCCGCCGCCGATGTCTACAACCATATTTCCTGCAGCTTCACCTATTGGCATATTGGCACCTATTGCCGCGGCCATTGGCTCCTCAATCAGATATGCTTCTTTCGCTCCTACTTCAAGAGCAGCTTCTAAAACAGCTCTACGTTCGACATCTGTCGCACCGGCTGGAACACCTATCATTACTCTGTGCCGCACGACACGTTCCATGCCTTTTGTTACTTTTTTTATGAGCTCTCTTAACATGACTTCTGTCATGGTATAGTCTGCTATTACACCATCTAGAAGCGGGCGAATGGTCACAACATTGCCGGGTGTTCTACCTATCATTATCTTGGCTTCTTCACCGACCGCAATTATTTTGCCGCTGCTTTCATCCATACCAACCACAGATGGTTCTCTGAGAACAATTCCTTTATTTTTTATGAAGACTAAGACTGTAGCTGTACCAAGGTCTATACCAATATCTCTACTCCACAAATTTGCCAGCCTCCCCAATTATGCAAATAACAGTGTTTGTTTTTTATTTTTTTATATTACTTCTATTTTACATCACAACTGTCTTTTTCGTATGTCAACTGTTTGTATTTTATTTGTTTTTCTGTTTTATATTAAAAAAATGTTGAATATCTAAAAACTCTGTCTAAAAATAACATGCTAAAAGAAATAATTATGAACATTATAATCGTTATATTTTCTTTTTTCCCCCATGTTAAAGGATACATTTCTGTTTTTCCGATTCCGCCACGATAACAGCGTGACTCCATTGCCGTTGCCAAAATATCAGCTCTCATAAAAACTAAAGCAAACATGGGAACAAGGACGGGAATATATGCTTTCGCTCTTTTTATTAAACTGCCTTCATTAAAGTTGACGCCACGAGAGAGCTGCGACTTTATTATTCTACTTGTTTCCTCAAACAAAGTTGGTATAAATCTAAGAGCTATAGTTATCATCATCGCAACTTCGTGTGCAGGAAATCCAATTTTCTTAAACGGAGTCATTAGCGACTCTATCCCATTTGACAGCTTTGAAGGACTGGTAGTTAGAGTAAGAATCGCGGCATATAAAACAAGATATAAAAGCCTAAAGGACATTGTCAGAGCACCGATGCAACCCTCTTTTGTAATTGAGAAAGGGCCCATTGAAAACAAGTTATTTCCTTTGGTTCCCAAAAGATGTATAAAGATCGTAAATATTACAAAAAACAGAATGGGTTTTACTGATCGCAAGACCGCTCTAAATGGCACTTTTGAAAGATATATCAAGATAAATAAAAATAATCCCCAAAAGGGTATTGTTCGAACTGATTTAAAGATAAAAATCTCTGCCATTAGAAATATGGTTACGACTATCTTACAGCGGGGATCTAAATCATGTATAAAAGATTTTGCAGGAATAAATTGACCTATTGATATTTTAGATATAAGAGGCATCTTATTCCCTTTCAGAAATCATAGAGGCAAGTTCGTATGGGTTCAAGGTTACTTGGTTAACTTTCCCTCTTTTTTTTAGTATATTCGATAGGTTGAGTATATCCGGTAATGGCAATTTTATTAAATGTTCTAAACATAGTAGCTCTGCCGTTTTTTTAGGAGTACCCCAAGATATACTTTTCCCTTCATCGAGAACAAGGATCTTATCGCTTATAGATAAAGCCAGGGTTAAATCGTGAGTTATGTGCACAATTCCAACACCTTGGTCTGCTTGTGTTTTCATCAAGTTTATAAGTTCTTCTGTCCCTCTCGCATCCAACCCTGCGTTCGGTTCATCCAATACTATAAAATCAGGAGTTGCCGCAATGACAGATGCTATTGCCACTCTTCTTTTTATTCCGCTTGAAAGTGTGAATGGATTTTTGGTCAAAACATTTTCGTCTAAGCCCACAGTTGAGAGACTTTCTTTTATTCTCTTTGTGAGCTCTGTTCCTGTTACTCCCCAATTTGTAGGAGCAAAAGATATTTCCTTTTCAACTGTTTCAGAAAATATTTGCTGTTCAGGATATTGAAAAACATAGCCCACTTTCCGGCGTACTTCATTGGTAAATACGGATTTTGCTGTTATTTCACAATTATCTACTGATACGGACCCTATCTGCGCAAATAGAAGACCGTTTAAATGTTGGGCTAAGGTTGATTTGCCGCTTCCCATTAAACCGACTACAGAAACAATTTCTCCACGCTCTGTGCTCATTGAAACTCCTGAAAGAGCTGTCACTTCAGTGGGCAAACCCAAATTGTAAGTATGGTATAGTTCTTTGACTACAATAGACATAATGCCTTATTTATTGAATCAATATCCGATTTTGTGTTTTCGGGTATTATTTTCTTATTTATTAATAGTTCACGAAGTATTGATATGTCCGGTTTTTTTAATTTCATTTCATGTAAGTTTTCTTTGGATCTTCTAAGAAATTCATTTATAGACTCATCACAAGTTATTTCCCCATTTTCCATTACAATCACTCTATCTGCGAATAAGATTTCATCCAAATCATGCGTAACTTGCACGATAGTTATTCCACTTTTATGCTCATTTATTATTAATTTAATTATTTCTTTTTTTGAATAGGGATCCAACATTGATAAAGCTTCATCTAAAAGCAGTGCCTTTGGCTTCATTGCGAAAATGCCGGCGAGTGCAAGACGCTGTTTTTGTCCCCCTGATAAGGAAGAAATTGGCAGAGTACGTTTCTCCCAAAGGTTCGCCGTTGTAAGGGCATCCCTTACGCGAATACGTATATCTTCCGGCTCCAACCCTAAGTTTTCCGGCCCAAATGCAACATCTTCTTCAACTATAGCTGCTACGATTTGATCTTCTGGATTTTGGAATACCATTGAGACTTTCTCCCTTATTGAACCAGTAAGGTTCAGATCAGAAGAGTCTACTCCGTCAACAAAACAAAGACCTTGCGTTGGAACAAGCAGGGCGTTAAGCATTTTCAACAAAGTGGTTTTGCCTGACCCGTTGGGTCCTAAAACGGCAACCCACTCGCCGGGGCGGATTTCCAGATCCAAAGGGAAGAGTGTGTTCTCTGCCTCATCTGGATACCGGAATTCCGCACCCTTGAGAGAAAAGGGAATACCTGTTTTCATTATTAACCTAATCTACTAACTGTATTACCGCCATCTCAGAAGCATCGCCTAAACGTGCTCCAAGCTTAACTATTCTAGTATAGCCTCCGTTACGGTCGGCATACTTAGGGCCAAGCTCATTAAAGAGTTTGGCTACAGCTTCTTTATGTGGCATACGAGCCATAACAATACGACGATCGTTGACTTCTCCCGATTTTGCTCTTGTGATTAGTTTCTCTGCCACCTTACGTAATTCTTTAGCTTTAGATACAGTTGTAACTATGCTGCCCTCAAGAAAAAGACTGGCAGACATATTGGCAAGCATTGCTAATCTATGGGAAGAATAGCGTCCCAATTTTCTATTTGCTACTCGGTGCCTCATTTAATTATCCTCCTTTTGATTCTGTTCGCCTGAGTCAATAGATTCATTCAACGAAGAGTCTGTGTCTCCGCTGAGATGAAGGTCAAACTTGGCCAGTTTGCTTTCGATTTCTGCAAGAGATATCTTACCAAGATTACGAATCTTTAGAAGATCTTCTCTGGTTCTGGCTACAAGTTCTCCAATCACACGAACTTCTCCTCGAAGAAGGCAGTTTTCACTACGGACCGAGAGCTCAAGGTCTCTTACAGGTCTGGCATAGATTGAGTTTTCTCCCATCGGGAAACCAACTATGCCTGGCTGTTTGTCGTAACCAGTATCTAAAGTTGCACTTGCTGAGTCCTCTCCCTTGATGATTTCATCAAGAGCACTGCTACCCGGCCCTGCCAATGTGTCAACAACAGAAACATAGTAACTCTTGAGAACTCTGCTCGCTTCTATAATAGCGGATTCCGGAGAAACTGCTCCGTTGGTCCACACTTCTAACGTTAAACTGTCATAGTCTGTTCTCTGCCCCATGCGTTTATCGCTTATGTTGTACTTCACTCGTTGAACAGGAGAGAAAAGTGCATCTGCCTGCAAGGCATCAATCGGTAAGAATGATGCTCTGGGACGGTCAATTGGTGCATATCCTGTTCCTGTTCCTACATAAATATCCATAGCAATAGAATGTCCTGCTGCTATCTCACAAATATAAGCTTCCGGATCTGGGAATTCTATTTCACTATCCGGTGATATGTCTGCAGCAGTAATGACTTTTGGTCCTTCCGCTTCGAGGCGCAAGGTTGTCACAGAATTTGTGTGGCTACGTACGGGAACATGTTTCAAATTAACCAGGAGCTCAATCACGTCCTCTTTGACACCTGGGACAGTGCTAAACTCATGGAGAACCCCTTCAATACGTACCGCAAGAATCGCAGCACCACTGATGGAAGAGAGCAAAACTCTACGAAGAGAGTTGCCCAATGTTACTCCATAACCTCTTTCAAGAGGTTCAATGGTTATTTTTCCGTACGATGGGGTGGATTCTTGTACTATGATCTCATGGCGATCATGCTCCATATTCTCCTCCACCTTTCGTTTCCCTAACGGGCATAGAATTCAACGACAAGCTGTTCATCAACAGGAACATCGATCTGGTCGCGAATTGGAATAGAGACAACAGTACCGGACATCTTTTCAGGATTGACGCTAAGCCATCCTGGAATTGTTCTGGCAGCTGAAGCTTCCACGTTTTCTTTGATTAAATTGATATCCTTGCTGCTTTCACCTACGGTAATAACGTCGTTGACGCTAAGAAGTGCGCTAGGAATATCAAGTCTTTTGCCGTTTACCAAGAAATGTCCGTGGCGAACGAGCTGACGAGCCTGGCTACGGCTTACTGCAAAGCCAAGACGATAGACAATATTGTCTATGCGGCGTTCCAGAAGCTGTAGGAAGTTGTGACCAGACTGTCCGGCCATTTTTTCTGCTCTCTTATAAAGCAACGCAAACTGAGTTTCGTTGAGAGAGTAAAAACGACGAAGTTTCTGCTTTTCTCTTAGGTGAAGACCATAAACACTCATCTTCGTTCGACGAGTTCCGTGCTGTCCCGGTCTTGCATTACGCTTTGTAAAAGCACATTTTGCCGTATAACAGCGATCTCCTTTTAAAAAGAGCTTTGTACCTTCTGCACGACAAAGGCGGCAAACAGGTCCTGTGTATCTGCTCATACTTATTAGTTCCCTCCTTTAAACAAAATGCTACACGCGGCGCCGTTTTGGAGGACGGCATCCATTATGTGGAATCGGAGTAGCATCACCTATCACGTTTACCTGTAGCCCGGCCGCCTGGAGCGATCGAATTGCAGATTCACGGCCCGGTCCGGGTCCTTTAACTATTACGTCTATCTCAACTACACCATGGTCTTGAGCAACTTTTGCTGCCTCTGCAGCAGACATCTGTGCTGCGTAAGGTGTAGATTTACGTGCGCCCTTAAAACCCACGTTTCCACCTGAAGCCCAAGATAGTGCATTTCCTTGTTTGTCTGTAAGTGTCACTATTGTGTTGTTAAATGTTGAAAACACATGAGCAACACCATAACTTACGTTCTTTTTCTCTTTACGTTTACGAGATCGTTGTACACGCTTAGCCACCAATAATTCCCTCCCCTGTTAGATTACTTCGTTACTTTTTTCTTGCCTGCAACGGCCTTTCTTGGGCCTTTTGATGTGCGGGCGTTTGTCTTTGTCTTCTGTCCTCGAACAGGGAGTCCCTGGCGATGTCTAAGACCACGGTAGCAACCTACATCAGTAAGACGTTTAATGTTCATCGCTATTTCACGACGCAAATCGCCTTCCACTGCATGGTTGTTCTCAAGTTCAACGCGCAATTTCTGTTCTTCACCTTCAGTAAGGTCTTTAACCCTCGTATCGGGATTAATTCCAGTTGCCTCTATGATTTGCTTCGCGACAACGGGACCAACTCCGAATATGTACGTGAGGGCCACCTCAATTCTTTTGTCGCGCGGCAAGTCAACACCGGCTAAACGAGCCATATCCTGTTACCTCCTTGCTCCTTGGCGCTGTTTATGACGGGGATTTTTGCTACAAATTACCCGTACAACACCATGGCGTTTGATAATTCTACAATACTCACAAATAGGTTTCACTGACGGTCTTACTTTCATTTATGTGTAGACCTCCTTGATTAATCTTTGTCTCTAAAATCAGAAATAAATCTGATTGCTGGTTACTTATATCTGTATGTGATTCGCCCACGGGTTAAATCGTACGGCGAAAGTTGTAAAAGCACACGGTCGCCGGGTATTATTTTTATGAAATGCATACGCATTTTACCCGAGACATGAGCCAATATTTTGTGACCGTTTTCCAGTTCTACTCGGAACATGGCGTTTGGCAACGGCTCTACTACCATACCCTTTACTTCTATTAATTCTTCTTTGCCCATGTAGTAGCCTCAACTTCCTGTCTGCAAGATATATCGCTTCTATTTAAGGTAGCTGTGCCTCTCTGCCTTGAGCAGAAGTTGTTCAGAAAGTTAGCGCAGGCAATGCTCTTGGTCACAGCTTCGCGATCCGTTTGCGTAGTACAAAAGCGTTTTTTTTCTTCTAAGTGAAAATTTTTAAATGTATCTTCTTTTGTAAACGCAGCAACCAATGTGTCTATATTCATCACGCCATATGATTCGATTTTATTACAAATAGCAAAACAATCATAGAACGTGTTGGATGTTACTCCCATGGCGTAAGTATCTCAACACCGTTTTCAGTTACAAGAAGGCTGTTTTCAAAGTGAGCTGCATCACTTCCGTCAACTGTAACTACTGTCCACTGATCAGGGAGAGTTGCGACATCCTCGGCTCCTGACATAAGCATCGGTTCGACACAAATAGTCATTCTTTCTTTGAGAGTAACGCCTGTACCAGGTTCCCCAAAGTTTGGAATCTGAGGAGCTTCGTGTAGCTTTCGTCCTATCCCATGTCCGGCATAGTCTCTTACAAGTCCGTATCCGGCCGAAATAGCTACGTTTTCTACTGCATGGCCAATGTCTCCGATTGTTGCTCCGGGTCTGACTGCTTCCATTCCCTTATGAAGTGATTGTAAAGTTACGTCGAGCAACCGCTGTCGACTTTCACTTATTGAACCCACCGCATAAGTACATGCAGCATCACTAAAATGCCCTTCTATCGAAGCACCTGTATCAATACTAACTATATCTCCCTCTTCAAGAATTCGTTCACTTGACGGTATTCCGTGAACAATTTCCTCATTTATAGACACACAGAGTGTACCAGGAAAAGGGATTGATACAAATGGAACTTTGTAGTTCTTAAATGCCGGTTTCGCACCCGCTCTCAGAATTAATTGCTCAGCCGCTTCATCGAGTTCTAATGTGCTTATTCCGGGCTTGACCATATCTCTCATCAGTTTGAGAATGTCGGCCACAACTAGACCGGCTCTTCTCATCTTGGCAATATCTCGATCACTTTTAAATGTAATCATTTACTGTTTATATTCCCCTTTTTCAAGGAGTTTTAAGACTACGTCTTTACCTCCGGTTGCATCAACTGTCACTAATAATTTCTTCTTATTGTAATACTCTATGAGCGGAGCGGTCTGTTCATAGAAAACAGATAATCTGTTTTTTATGACGCTTTCCTTATCGTCATCTCTTTGGACAACTTCTCCGCCACACTTATCGCAAACCCCTTCTAATTTGGTAGGGTTAAATAGAGTGTTATATATTTCTCCACATGACTTGCAGCTTCTGCGAGTTGTGAGTCTTTTAATGATAACATCATCTTCTATTTCTAACTCAACAACCACGTCCAAGCTCACTCCGAGGTTTTTAAGCATAGTATCAAGTGCTTCTGCCTGTGATATTGTTCGGGGGAATCCGTCCAATATGAATCCATCTTTACAGTCAGCTTCCTTAATACGATTCTCTATCATAGCTATTATGATATCGTCCGGAACAAGTTTCCCCGAATCCATATAGCTTTTAGCATTTTTGCCAAGATCTGTAGCTTCTTTTACGTTGGCTCTAAGAATATCACCGGTAGAGATATGAGCTATCGGATACTTACTCGTTATGCTTTTTGCTTGGGTTCCTTTTCCCGCTCCGGGTGCACCCAAAAGAATTATTCTCAAATCAGAATGCCTCCCATTACAGTCTAAGCAGTCCGCTTTTGCCGCCACGACGCTTTAGAATTCCTTCATAGTGGCGCATCAAGAGCTGTGCTTCTATTTGATGAACTGTTTCCAGTGCAACTCCCACTGCAATAATTACAGCCGTACCTCCAAAATAAAATGTTTTTATGTTCAATATTTTTATCATAAATGTAGGTATTACTGCAATTGCCGCTAGTGCAAGAGCACCTCCGAGCGTAATTCTGCTCATTACTTTTTCTATATATTCTGTTGTCGGCTTGCCGGGACGTATTCCCAAAATAAAGCCGCCACCTTTCTTCATATTTGTCGATATATCTTCAGGTTTGAAGACAACCGCCGTATAAAAATATGAGAAGAAAATAATCATTATTACATAGAGAACATTATAAGTAATGCTGCTTGGGCTAAATGCTTTCTGAAGTGTATCCGCTGCAGTTCCCTTAAAAAGCCCCGCTACTGTATAAGGGAAAAGAAGTACAGAGGAAGCAAAAATTATTGGAATAACGTTGGCGGTATTCATTTTTAAAGGAATAAAACTGCTTTGTCCGCCATACATTTTATTTCCGACAACTCTTTTTGCGTACTGAACAGGTAGTCTTCGCTGTCCTTCTTGTAACATTACACATGCTGCTATTACAAGAAGCATTATTATAACTGCAAGCAGTAAGACCAAAATATTCATTTCACCCAGCTTCAACAACTTAAATGTACGAATAAATGCTTCAGGAATCCTGGCAACAATACCAGCAAAAATAAGGAGAGAGATTCCATTGCCTATTCCGTAATCTGTCATGGTTTCTCCTAGCCACATAACAGCAACTGCTCCTGTTGTCAAAGTTACAGCAACTAAAATTATGTCTAACCAGCTTCCGGTAAAGATGCCTAAGCTTCTCAACCAGCCTGTCATTCCGATAGCCTGTACAAGAGCAAAGAATATTGTTCCAACACGTGTATACTGTACTAATCTTTTTCTTCCCTCTTCCCCTTCTTTTTGCATCTTTTCAAGAGCAGGGATTACTACTGTCATAAGCTGCATGACAATACTGGCGTTAATGTAGGGGGTAACACCTAGTGCAAATATACTAAATCTGCTCAGTGCTCCTCCTGCAAAGAGGTCTAAAAAGTTTAATACGCCGCCTTGCTGAAACAATTTTCCAAGCGCTTCTGCGTCAACGCCGGGAGTTGGAACATGAGCTCCTAGACGATAAACAAATAACGCAGCAAGAGTAAAAAGTATTTGCCTTTTAAGATTAGGCATTTTAAAGGCGTCCCGGAAAGAGTTAAGCAATTTATATCACCTCAGCCTTTCCTCCAGCTGCTTCTATTTTCTTTGCAGCTGTTGAGCTGTAGGCGTTAGCATGGACGATTAGATTTTTTGTTATCTCACCTGTACCAAGTATTTTTACGGGACTATTTACATCAGAGATTAAACGCAAAGCATAAAGTACTACGGCATTTACTTCTGTGCCTGCTTCGAAGCTTTCTTCCAAGTCTGCAATATTAACAATCTCATATTTTTTTGCAAAGCGGAAGTTGCTGAAACCTCTCTTTGGGATACGGCGTGCAAGAGGCATCTGGCCTCCTTCAAAGTTTGCCTTTATATCAATACTTTTGCGTGATTTCTGCCCTTTATGTCCCTTACCGGCTGTCTTACCATATCCGCTTCCGATACCGAATCCTATGCGTTTTTTCTTTTTGCGTGATCCCGGAACCGGGGAAAGTTCATGAAGGTTCATTTCTAGTTACCTCCCTTTTCTTCAAGGGACCAATCCAACAGATGTTCTACGGAGTTTATCATTCCGCGGATCTGAGGAGTATCCTCATGATAGACCGTGTCGTTTAGCTTACGCAATCCTAGTGCCTTTATGATTTTTCCTTGACGAGAAGGACGGCCTATCGCGCTTTTCTTCCAAGTTATGCAAAGTTTAGCCATGATAATTACCTCCTAGGCTTCCTTGCGCTCTTTGCCACGAAGACGGAATATCTCTTCCGGTGTACGGAGATTTTCTATCGCATTCATCGTAGCGTATGATACGTTTATCGGGTTGGATGTTCTTCCTATGACTTTCGTCATGATATCTTTTATCCCTCCGAGCTCAACTATTGCACGCACGGTCGGTCCGGCGATAACTCCGGTTCCAGGTGATGCCGGGCGCAAAAGCACTTCAGCAGCTCCGAACTTTCCGATTATGGGATGAGGTATTGTGTGTCCAAGAAGTTTAATGTTCACAAGGTTTTTCTTGGCTCTTTCAATCCCCTTACGCATTGCTTCGGAAATTTCCTTGGCTTTGCCTATGCCGATACCTACTTGCCCCATACCATCCCCGACAACAACAAGAACGCTAAAACGGAAACGTTTTCCGCCTTTTACGACTTTGCTTACACGGTTTATTGAAACGATACGCTCTGTAAGCTCAAGTCCTTTGTTCCCTCTATTGTTATAGGATTTATTTTTTAATGTCACTTCCGCCACGTTTTCTCTGCCTCCTATTAAAATTTCAGGCCGGCTTCACGGGCCGCATCTGCCAAAGCTTTGACTCTGCCATGGAAGGCATGTCCACCTCGATCAAATACAACTTCGTTAATACCTTGAGCCAGAGCGCGCTCTGCGACGAGCTTGCCAACTGCCTTAGCAGCTTCCTGGTTTCCTGTACCTTTTAAATCTTTAAATGTCTCTTCATTTGTCGAAGCAGACAATAGGGTCATTCCCTTTGTGTCATCAATTATCTGTGCATATGTATGCATTAAGCTTCCAAAGACCGCAAGACGGGGCCGCTCAGCTGTACCGAAAATACCCTTTCTTAAGCGACGATGGCGGAGCTCCCGCATTTCATTACGACTGCGATTTTTATTCAACGTCCTCACCTCGCCTTAACTTTTGGCGCCGGCCTTACCGGCCTTGCGAATTACATATTCTCCGCTGTACCTAATTCCCTTGCCTTTATATGGCTCGGGGGGGCGGTATCCACGAATATTAGAGGCAACCTGACCAACTAACTGTCTGTCAATGCCACGAACTATTATCTTTAACGGACCATCACATTCTATTTCGATTCCTTCAGGAGGAGTTATCTCAAGAGGATGTGAGAGACCAAGGGAGAGGACGAGATTCTTCCCCTGCATTTGTGCACGGTATCCAACTCCGATTATTTCAAGAGTTTTTTGGAATCCTTCGCTGACTCCGACAATCATGTTGTTTAGGATTGCACGAGTCATTCCATGCGCCGCACGAACTTCTTTAACGTTATTCTCACGGCTTACATTGACTTGTCCTTCTTCCATTTTTACTTCTATAAAAGGCACAAGGTTCATTTCTAGAGCTCCTTTGGGGCCTTTTACTTTAATGTTGTTACCATCAATTTTCAGCTCTACGCCCTTAGGAAGGGCAATAGGTTTTTGTCCAATTCTTGACAACTATGCCACCTCCATTACCAGACGTAGCATATGACTTCGCCGCCCAATGAACGTTTGCGAGCATCAGAATCGGTCATAAGTCCTGCTGACGTTGATATCATTGCTATTCCGAGTCCACCCAATACTTTAGGCAGTTCCTCTTTGCTTACATAAATACGGCGGCCAGGTTTGCTAATTCTGCGTAGTCCCTGAATTACTCTTTCCTTTGCAGGTCCGTAATTCATGACCACTCTTAGCAACGGCATCGTATTTTTTGAATCTTTAATTGTTTTGTAGTTACGGATATAACCTTCCTCTTTTAAGATGCGAGCCATTTCAAGACGCATCTTACTTAGAGGCATGTCTACCATTTCATGGTATACAACATTCGCGTTTCTTATGCGTGTGAGCATATCCGCGACAGGATCAGTGATATTCATTAAAGGATCCTCCCTTCCAAGCCCACTTGCTACCAGCTCGACTTGACGACGCCAGGGATTTTCCCCTCGCGTGCAAGTTGGCGGAAACAGCAACGGCACATGTCAAATTTACGCATATAACCGTGCGGTCTACCGCATATGGGACAACGATTATATTTTCTAACCTTAAATTTAGGTTCTTTTTTGGCTTTGTTCATCAAAGCTAAACGGGCCATGAGCTAACTCCTTCCTAGCGGGCAAAAGGCATGCCCAATTCAGTCAATAAAGCTTGGGCTTCCTCGTCGGTTTTCGCAGTCGTAACGAATGTAATGTTCATTCCACGCTGACGAATTACCTTATCATAGTCAATTTCAGGGAAAAGCAGCTGTTCTTTTAGACCAAGATTATAGTTGCCTCTGCCATCAAAACTTTTTTTCGAAATTCCTTGAAGGTCTTTGATTCGTGGGAGTGCAACACTTATAAGGCGATCCACAAATTCCCACATTCTATTGCCTCTAAGTGTTACTGAACACGCTACAGGCATGCCTTCACGCAGTTTAAATCCTGCGATGGATTTCTTTGCTCTTTTCATCATGGGTTTCTGTCCGGAAATAATTGAGAGCTCGTTCATTGATGCATCCATATATTTCTGATCAAGCTTTGCCTCATTTACACCTATGTTTATAACTACTTTAACCAGACGGGGAATTTCCATGACATTCTTATACTTAAATTGCTCCTTCAAGTTAGGGGCAACTTTTTCACTGTATTTTGTCAAAAGACGCGGTGTCATATGAGCTCCCCCCTTAAACCTTATCGATGATTTCGCCGCATTTTTTACAAATGCGGACTTTTTTACCACTGTCAAGAAATGCGCGTCCAACGCGTGTGGCTTTACCGCAAGAAGGACAGACCAACATGGCTTTGCTTGCCTGCAGAACTGCTTCTTTTTTTACAAGTCCACCACGGGGATCTTTTTGAGTGGGACGCATGCTCTTTGTGATCATATTTACACCTTCAACAATGATTGTGTCCTTCTTTATATCCCTTGCTAGGATTTTCCCTTCTTTACCGGCATCTTTCCCGGAAATGACGCGAACGCGGTCGCCCTTTTTAATTCTCATCTTGGACATGACCAGTTCCTCCTTAAACAACTTCAGGAGCAAGAGATACTATTCGCATATATTTTTTCTCTCTTAACTCTCTCGCTACGGGACCAAAGATACGTGTGCCCTTTGGGTCTCCGTTTGCATCAATTACAACTGCGGCATTGTCATCAAAGCGTACGTAAGAGCCGTCCTTGCGACGAATTTCTTTTTTTGTTCTTACTATTACTGCCTTTATAACGTCACCCTTTTTAATCTGTGCGTTAGGGGCCGCCTCTCTGACTGAGCCAACTATTGTGTCGCCGACAGTGCCTGACTTATGAAAACTACCGCCCTGTACCTGAATGCAGAGGATTTTTTTTGCGCCAGAATTATCGGCTACTTTTAAAACTGTACGTAGCTGAATCATAACTAGACTTCCTCCTCTTCATGTTTGGCGTCAAGTACGGGAGCTCTTTTTATTATCTCCAATACTTCCCAGCATTTGGTTGCGCTGAGTGGACGTGTTTCGCCTATAAGAACTGTATCGCCGACACGACATTCATTCTTTTCATCATGAGCGTAAAACTTTTTAGTATGAAGAACCCTTTTGCCATACAATTTATGTTTTGTCATACGATCAAGACTTACTACTACAGTCTTTTGCATCTTATCGCTCACGACTGTACCGGTACGGACTTTCCGGTGTACACTACGTTCTTCCATTGCCGGCTACCTCCTTGCTCCTGTGTGCTCTATTCCAATTTCTTTTTCTCTTATAACAGTGAGCACACGAGCTATTGTCTTTTTTACATCTTTAATACGTCCTGAGTTGCCCAACTGTCCGATAGCATTCTGGAACCGGAGGTTGAATAGCTCTTCCTTATATTTCTTGTGTTTTTCTTTTAGCTCAGATACGCTGAGATCTCTAAGTGCCTTGGGATCCATACTATTCACCTGCTCCCTCTCGGGCTAACAATTTTACTTTGATAGGAAGCTTGAAAGCTGCCGTGCGGAATGCTTCTTCTGCAACTTCGCGTGGCACACCTGCGACTTCAAAGATAACCCGACCGCGTTTTACTGCGGCAGTCCAATATTCAACATTACCTTTTCCCTTACCCATACGTGTTTCAATTGGTTTTTCAGTAACGGGGCGATCAGGGAAAAGCCTAATCCATATTTTCCCGCCTTTTCTCATTTTACGGCTTATTGCTACTCGAACTGCTTCTATCTGACGAGCTGAAATCCAACCATTTTCACATGCTTGAAGACCGTATTCGCCAAAGTCAACCGTCGTAGCTCCTTTTGAGTAACCGCGGAGTGCTGTGAGGTGAGGCTTACGATATTTTACTCTTTTTGGTGAAAGCATCCGGTGTTACCCCCTTTCTTTTGTAACAGGAGATTCTTCAGAAATAGAAATAGGTGCACGTTCTATAACTTCTCCCTTATATATCCAAACTTTTATACCTATAATTCCATAAACCGTATGAGCTTCTGAGATTCCATAATTTATGTCTGCTCTCAATGTTGAAAGAGGCAGCTGTCCCTCAAGATACCACTCGGTTCTCGCTATTTCAGCGCCACCGAGACGGCCGGAACACTGAACTTTAATACCCTTTGCTCCAGCTTTCATGGCTCTGAATATTGCCTGTTTCATAGCGCGACGGAAGCTTATTCTACGCTCTAGTGCTGCGGCAACACCTTCAGCCACTACTTGTGCTTCGGCATCTGGATTCTTAATCTCTTGGATATTAATCATGACCCGGTTTCCTGTCATTGCCTGTAGCTCTTCACGAACTGTCTGGATCTCGGCCCCTTGTTTGCCTATAACTACTCCAGGCCGGGCGGTCCAAACCGTGAAACGCATAACGTTGCCGATTCGTTCAATCTCTACGCGGCTTACGCCCGCGCTTTTCCATCTGTTGATAATCCAATTTCTAAGTTCCAGATCGTTGTGAAGATATTCCTGATATTTTTTCCCATCAGCATACCAACGAGATTCCCAATCGTATATAACGCCAAGCCTGTAACCTACCGGGTGAATTTTTTGACCCACTATTTCACCCCTCCTTATTTCTCACCTACGACCACAGATATGTGGCACGTATGGTGTCTAAAAGCATGTGCGCGTCCCTGTGATACAGGGCGGAAGCGCTTCATGTAGCTTGCTTGATCTGCCATTGCCTCTTTCACAACGAGCTTGTCCATGTCAAGACCGAAGTTGTGCTCAGCATTTGCTACTGCACTTTTGAGAACTTTTTCGGTGTAACGAGCTCCTTTGTTCGGAGTATACTTTAGTATAAGCATTGCTTCTGATGCAGATTTACCTCTGATAAGCGCAAGTACTTGGCGAACTTTATTAGCAGAGATTCGGACTTGCTGAGCTGTCGCTTTAACTTTCATACCAGTAGTCCTCCTATCCTTTTAGCCTTGTTGAGCGCTCTTGTCCAGCGTGTCCGCCGAACTTACGAGTCGGAGCAAATTCTCCGAGTTTATGACCTATCATATTATCGCTGATATAAACAGGTATATGAATTCGGCCATTATGTACAGCAATTGTATGTCCGACCATTTCAGGAGTTATGCTCGAATTGCGAGCCCAACTTTTTATTACTAACTTTTTCCCTGAATCATTCATATCCTCTACCCTGCGGAGAAGCTTTGCATCAACGTAGGGTCCTTTTTTTAGTGAACGAGCCATATCTATCCCTCCTACAGTACCGTTTTACTTCTTGCGGCGGCGGACAATAAACTTGTCCGAAGGTTTCCGCTTACGTGTACGGTATCCTTTTGCCGGAGTACCCCAAGGTGAAACGGGGTGCATATTAGACTTACTTTTACCTTCTCCTCCACCCATCGGATGGTCAACAGGGTTCTGTACTATAGCACGAATGTGTGGACGGATGCCAAGCCAACGTGAACGGCCAGCCTTTCCGAAAACAACGTTTTCGTGGTCTTCGTTGCCTACCTGACCAACCGTTGCCATACACTCAAGCAGGATAAGTCTCTGCTCACCGCTAGGCATACGGACAAAAGCATACTTGCCTTCTTTTGCCATTAGCTGTGCTGAAACTCCTGCTGAACGCACAAGAACTCCGCCACGTCCAGGCTCTAATTCAATATTATGGATAACAGTACCCACTGGCATGTCCTTTAACTTAAGAGCATTGCCGGGGCGAATATCAGAGTTCTCTCCTGATAATATGCTGTCCCCCACACTTAGCCCGACGGGAGCAAGTATGTAGCGCTTCTCTCCATCAACGTAAGAGATTAAAGCTATGCGAGCTGAACGATTTGGATCGTATTCGATAGAGACAACTTTGCCCGGGATACCGAGTTTGTTGCGTTTGAAGTCGACTATACGATACTGAATTCTTCCGCGTCCTCCACGCTGACGCATTGTTATACGTCCGTTATTATTACGTCCCGCTGATTGACTTAGTGATACAACCAGACTCCGCTCCGGTCTTGTCTTCGTTATTTCCGAAAAGTCGGGCGTCGCCATGTTGCGGCGGCTGGGCGTAGTGGGACGAAATTTCTTAATTCCCATTAAAATTACCCCTTTCTACCTAGGCGCTTGCGCCCTCAAAAAATGCTATCTTCTGACCAGCTGCAAGAGTTACGATAGCTTTTTTCCAGGAACGAGAACGACCCAAAAAGGCACCCAACCTCTTCGGTTTTGAACGAACTTGGACCGTATTTACTCTAACAACTTTCACGTTAAAAACTTCTTCTACTGCTTTACGAATCTCGATCTTGTTTGTTTTAGGCAGGACTTCGAAGACATACTGTCCCATTTCCATCATGCGACTCGTTTTTTCAGTGATTATTGGTCTAACTATGATATCGTGTGCCGTGTTTTTCATTAACCGAACACCTCCTCAAGCTTCTTAACAGCTTCAGAAGTTGCAATAAGACGGTCATGATGAAGAAGATCATAGACGTTAATACTGTCTACATGTATTACTTCCGCTCCCGGAATGTTAGCTGCAGACTTCACAACTGCCATATTCGTTTCATGAAGAACAAACAGGGGTTTCTTGCCTCCCTGAAGTGCTGACAACAAATTTAGAAGTGTTTTTGTCTTCGGTGTTTCTATTTCAAAATTGTTCAACACAGTCATTTGCTCTTCTTGAACTTTTAAGGTTAAAGCACTGCACAATGCGATGCGTCTT
>Ga0255345_1001295_pt1 | contig 36848 bp, 53 predicted proteins | sample wastewater_treat_6_FD_192415 | JGI IMG/M metagenome (GOLD analysis project Ga0255345, IMG submission 192415) | Wastewater microbial communities from Lulu Island WWTP, Vancouver, Canada - plant20 | ecosystem: Engineered > WWTP > Wastewater > Unclassified | place: Canada: Vancouver, British...
ATCCAATCTTGGAGTTTTGGATTATCATATTCATAATTATTTGTATTTTGCCAATCTTTTTCAATTGCAACTTTTCCTTTTTTCTGAACCAAAATAAACTTAGCTTTGTCTCTAATTTGTTCTGGTATTTCTACCATTAATAGCCCCCATTATCTTTTTTATATTGTTTAACTTCCCACCACTTGTCAACAAGTATATTAAATTCTTTTGTTAGATTATAAAGTTTATTACAATCGATAACCTTTGTCTTAACTTCTAAATTTGGATTTGTTTCAATAAATGGGTGTATTGATATAATCATTGCCTTATCTGGAAAATCTTCTAATAACCCAGCATATCCACCAAGTTGCAGTAAATGATTATCATAAATTGCCTTACTTGTTTTTAAATCAAACAAAACAACTTCATCATCTAATATACCCAGTAAATCTAATGTTCCGCAATATTTATCATTTTTGTGAAACTGTTCAACTTCTAATGGCTCAATGTTTAAATAAAGGTGCTCCCACATTTCAACAGCATTTTCCAAAAGATAATAAATATCATCTGGGTAATCTTTTAAATCAATGTCTGGGGGTTCTAATTCCAAAGGTGATAACTTATTTAATATATGGTAGTGAACCAATGTCCCAATGTTACCCCTTTCTTTTAGCATTCTTTCCCATTCTGGATTTTTATTTTTCCAATATTTTAGTCCTTGTGGTTCTGGCATCATTTCTCTTAAAATTTGTGTTACACTTGGTAACTTATTCTCTTCAAAATTATGTGGCATTTTTATCAATCCTACTTATTCTTCTGTATTAACAAGTTTTCCAAATACTTTTATATAGTTTTGTTTTCTTTGAATATAGTGGCTTAATAATAATCTATTACCGTTATCTTTAAAGTCTATAATTATTGCATCGTTTTTTCCTACTTGTGGTCTTAATACCCTACCTATTGTTTGAATTGTAGCAACAGCACTTTTTTTACCACTTGCATATATTAGTGCATCCATTGATGGTATATTAACACCTTCTTTTAATAAGGTTGAAATTAAACAAGATAATTCCCCAGTTGCAAACATTTTAATAATTTCTTGTCTGTCTTTACTTTGACCAGATATAAACATACTATTGGGTATCATCTTTTTTAATAATAAACCGTGCTTAATTCTATCAGTGTGAATATAAACAGAACGACCATCTTTAACTAACTTGGTTGCCCAGTCAGCTATACTTTTATTTCTTTCTTCATTTTCTACAATACCTTTAACATAAACAGTATTAAAATCTTCTGAATAAATAACTTTTGGGGGCAGTTTTTGGAATATAAAAATTGGTTTTGCCAAATACCCATTTTCAACAAGATATTCTGGTGTTATTGTTTTACTTAATAATCCAATAGCTCCAAATATTTTAATATCGGCATTATCTTCTCTATAAGGTGTTGCACTTAAACCCAATCTAAATTTGGGTAAAAAACTCATTGCAACTTTATAAGCTGTATCTGCTGGTATTGTGTGGCATTCATCAAATATAACAAGTGGGTAATTAATAAGGGGTTTTTTATTTTTAACTTTTTGGTGTAAAGTTTGAACCATTGCAACGGTGCAAATATCACCCCATTCTTCCACCCCATCACCGACAATACCTGCATCAATACCCAAGTTTAATTTTATCTCATCTTTCCATTGATACAGTAATTCTTTTCTATGAACAATAACTACAAATGGTGTTTTATTTAAGTAAGCCCAATACAATCCTATTAAAGTTTTACCTGCTCCAGTTGGCAAACTAACAATCCCACTTTGGTTTCTTTGCTGTTGCAAACAATTAATAGCATCAACTTGGTAATCTCTTAACTCAAAACCCAGCCAATTAAAATCATATTCTTTATAAGTGTTAAAATACTCCTGTATTTTATAATCTATATTGTTACAAATTAAAATACTTTCAACTTTTTCAATTAATCCTATTGGAAAAAAATTGTTGCCCTTATTTGAAAGTTGTAATAATCTAACCCTTCCGTCCCAATCACCAGTTAAAAATTCGTGGTCTTTAATGTAATAACTTAAAGCTATATCTAACTGGGTAAAAACATCATCTGGTAAAGTCCCATTTAAAAAATAAAAAGGAAAATTTGATGGTTTTGTTATTGTTATCAAAAACATCAACTCCTCTAATCAAACAAGTTTCCTTTCTCAAAAATTTCCGCTGTTTTTTGCAACTTTTCTGGTGTTACCTTTTGTGCTGGTTCTTCTGGTAACTCAACACCACTTTCCAACCAGTTTTTAATTTCAATTCCAGTTTGTTTTCCCACATCAAAAATTCCCCTATGGGCAAATAGTCCTGTTCTATCTTTTGAAACACTTGCTTTATGCTGTTGGTCTAACATAAAAACAATAAGAAATTCAAAATCCAAATTTTCTCTTTGAATTGGGGCTAAACCCTGTTTAACAACTCTTGTTTGTCCATTTTCTGTAATCATTGAATAATCTGTTTTTGCTCTCATTGTAAAGACCATATGCATTTTTGTGTTTAAGATGGTGTCAACCATTTGGTTATACATTGGGGTTATATCATTCCAAGCAGTAAAAGAGTTTCTGCCTCTTTTTTCCAAAGCTACTTTTTGGTCTAATAAACCACCTTTTCCAACCCAAAAACTACTTAAACCATCTACAAGTAACCCCTTATAACCATTTTCTTTTGCACTATCAACAGTTTCTTGAAATTTGGCTATTGTATAATCTGGTTCAATTATACAAATATCAAAAGGTGTTAATTGAGAATAAAACTCTGCTGAACCGTTTTCTGTATCAGCAACAGCAATAGGTTCATTTTCCCCAACTAAACCTCTTAACATTTCAATACCAGACCAAGTTTTCCCAGAACCACTTGCTCCAATTAAGGCAACTTTTGCATAACCCCTTCTTCTTTCTGCTTTTCTAAATTCTGCCAATTACATCACTTCCTTGTGTATCGCTTTCAAAACTGCTTCTGCAAATACAACTTGTTCTGGTTGTAACTGCTTTTGTAGTTCTTCAACAGTTGGTATTCTACCCAATATTTTTTCCATATTTCTTGCAACCTGTTTTACAGCATCAACTTTTGCTTCAATAGTTGTTTGTGTTTTGGGTTCGATATCAACACCTCTTGGAATTATTTTTTCGTTTGGTTGTGTTTTCATTGCTTCTTTAACTGTAATAGGTGTTTCTTGTTTAGGTGTTGCGGGTGTAACTTTTGTTAAATCCTGTATTGTTAAAGTTCTTAAAGTTATGTAAGTTATTTTTTCACCATCTTGTGAAACACTATCTTTTAAACTTACAAGTTCCCCAATGGCTGTTATCTGAATACCTTTTGTTAAAACTGTTAGTTCTTCTATTGTTTCATCAATCCCAGATATACCTTCATTGGTATAAACATCTGCCAAAACTGTATTAAGTTCGTCGTGGTTTATCCAAATAACACCGTTTTTATTACGCTGTAAGGAAACGGTAATATGGTTTTTAACACCTTTTTCACTAACACCAGTTTCCAGAACAAAATTTAATACTGGTCTGCCTTTTTCATCAAAAGGTTTTTCTGTATCAACTTTTTCCCCATCAACCCAAATAGGTATTGAGTTAACCCAATTAATAACCCCTGTTATAACAACTGTATCATATTTTTCTTTAATTGAAAAATCGCTTTCTGTTGTCATTGTTATTTTTTCTAAAAAAGTGGGTATCTTGGAAACATCAAAGTTAGGTTCTTTAATCCCAAGATTTACAATAATGTTCTTATACTGGGTGTTGGGTGTTCCCCTAAACTTGTATTTTCCAATACTTGTAAAAACTTTACTATCCCAACTGGAAGCTGTCTTTACTGTTCCATCTGCAAATAATATTGGAAATGAATAGGGACTATTTTTTGTGCCATTTCTATCAACACCACAATTCGAAAGAACCACCCCTTCCATTTCTACACTATCTACAAGATTTTTTGCTTTTTGTAGTATTGCATTTTTAGCTATTCTTAAAGCCATTGTATCTTTGTATTTTTCAATACTACTTCTTTTTTCTTCTAAAATATCTAATGGATTAATACCTTCTTTTTCCAAAGTTTTGTATTCTTTCATTTTTCTTATTTCATTTTCTATTGTTTTAAAATCTGCCATTGTTTTTCACCTTTTATTTTAGTGTTGGGGGCAATTTGGACTACATATGATTTTTTTATTTAAGCCCCCAACAAACTAAAAATATTTTTAATATATATAAAGGTTACGGTTTAAATAAAATTTCATTTTCAAAATCAGCAATTCTTGAAAAAACCTTATCAGAAAAATACTTTACCCAAATATGAGTTCTAACAAATTCTGATGGGCTTACAACATACACCTTTATATCTGGGTTTTGAATTTTAGCCAAAGCTACTTCCATAAATGTTCCAATGGTTCTTTGATAAGATAATAATATGGCAACTAAAACATCACTTGTTTTAATATTGTTTAAATCATTAGGCACAATAATCTCTGCTGGAAATTCGTTTGCCCCAATTAATTTATCTTTGAACATCTGGTTATAGCACATACCACTATCATAAAATGGGTTGTATAAAAACACATTTATGTTTTGGGTATCAATCTTTTCTTGTGTTTTAAGTTGCCATAACCTAACAAGACTTTCATCGGCATAAGGATGTGCCAAGTAAAACTTTCTTATTTCCAATTTTACACCTTTTCAATTGTTACTTTTACCCTATCATCTTTTTTAAAATGTTTTGCAACTTCTTTTGGAAGGTAAATAATTTTATTCTTAAATCCTTCCCTGTATAGTTGTGCCCCATCTCTAACATTAACTATAAATTCCATAACTGCTCACCCCATAAAAGTTAATATATAAAAGTATATATAAATATAACTACTGTTTAACCGTAAAGTTTATATATATAATAAATATTTTTAAGTTGGTGATAAAATGTTTAAAATGGATTTAGTGAATAAAAGAAAAGATTACTGCCAAACAATAGCAGTAAAAGACACTATTGAAGAAATAGCAGAATTAGTAAAAGATATAACATTGGGTAAAGGTGACCATTTGGACATTTATGCAATGAAACATTTGATTAATTTACCTTATGAAAAAAGTGAAGAAGGTGAAGAAAGTTGGTTGAAGATATAAAGTTGGATTTAGCCAGAATTTTTGGTGTGCCAATAAATGTTATTACAGAAACAACAAAAGTTACAAGTGAGTTTTTAAGGTTTGAGATAAAATTAAATAGTTGTTTTATAGATAAAAGATTTGAAAAATTAAGTGAATATACACAAAAAAATAATTTAATAAAGTGGTTTCTAATGCCTATTCCCAATGGAATAGAAATTAGTTTTCCAAAAAAATAAAATTTTATTTTTTTTAATAAATATTCATTATTTCAATAACTGGAATTATAACGGTGTGTTCTTCATCTTTTACTTCGTCCCATCTTATTTCATACTGTATCAACCAACCATTGTAAGCATATTGATATTGACCTTCTGGTTTTGGCACTATCTTTTGATAAGCCGTTCCATTGCACATCATTGACTTGCTATCATAAGCACCACCTGCTTTTTGAACCAAATAAAATGCTTCTGTTCTTGTTGGTTTTTTAGTTTGGGTATCTGTATTTTTTAGTTCTTCTAAATATTCCTGTGCTGTTTGACCTGTTGCTGGCATAACTACATCTGTTTTTTCTATCTCATTAACAGATTTAACTTCTTCTATCTTTATGGTTTTACCAAATAGTTTAGCTAAACACATCCTAACACCTACTTTTTAAATATATCTTTGCCTGCTTCCCATATAGCAACAAATTCTTCTTCTGATACTGCATTATCATATAGTGCTTTTTCCACTATCTCAAAAAACATTTTCATTTTTGTTATTTTGGATTTTAGTATTTCCCAACCACCTATTGTTCCTATAACAAAAGTTACAACAAAAGGTAAAATTTTTAATAATATCTCAATTATCTGTGCTGTTTCCATTATTACCACCCCATATTTTTATATTTTGGTTTATTTATATATTTAACTATAATTTTATTGATAACTATAATCTAAAACTAAATTTGAAATTGTTAATCCTGTATATCTACAAGTCCAATACCAAGTTGTAGTTGCATCTACTGGGTCACTACTATTTGTGCAACTACTTCTGTATTGGGTTGAGTTCATTTCTACATAAAAATAAGGTTGAACTGTTGGGTCTGTTGTTGTAACATTAAGAGTATATTCATGTGTTCCATTAACATCTGAACCTGTAAATTCTTCCAATAAAACATTAGAACCACCTATATTATAATATAATTTAGTCCAATTGGGTGCATTTCCATTTGTTGTTAGTGTAATTATCATTTTTTCTAATAATACATATCTATTTTTAAAATAATTTAAATTTGTTATTTCCATATTCCCGCTGTTAAAAGTATTTGCTCCTGCACTACAAGAACCACAAGAACCGCTTCCAATAGGATATACTTGGGAATGGTTTGTTGCATTGCTACTAATAGTTCCAACAGAACTTTGGGTTAATGTTGGTTGAATACTTTTTAAAAGTGGTGTATTTCTGGCAGTATTAGTTATAAGTGTTATTGCCCCTGTATCTGTTGTAACTACACCCAATAATATAGCATCAGTATCAACTGTTCCAATCGTATCTGTTGTTAACCAACTTGAACCATTGTCACAATGCAAATAAACATAATTTGTGCTATCATCTGCCATTGTTAAACTTTCTATTGCCCCACTAATAACTTGAAACATATTGCCATCTTCATCTTTAATATAAGCTCTGCCTGCACTTATACTTATATCCAAACCAGTATCTTCTGTTATCTCAAAACCTGTTCCAACAAAATTAGAGAAAAAATCACCAAACCATAAAGTCCAGTTAGATGCTAATCCTGTCTGCCCATTAACATAAAATTTACTAAATGCCATTAATATTCCACCTCATATAATACATTTAAAGTTTTTGTGTTATTAAATGTTACAGTTGGGCTTATTAGTGCGTGGGTTAACATCAATAACCCATCTAAACTAAAAAGTGCTATTTCTTTTAGAGTATCATAATATTCTGCTTCTGTGCTTTCATAATACCAACTGCCCTGACCAATGTTATAAGTTGTGTTATTGTGTATAGAACTTGTTATGGGTTCTTTTAAATCCCCAACTTGACTATTCATTGCTGTATTGCTGGAAATTGGTGCTGTGTCATCATTCCCCAAACCTAAATAATACATTGTAATCTTGTAAGGTTCATAAACCCCAGTAATAACAAGTGCCATTTGTTCTTTCCATTTATCTGTAATCAGATTTTTTTGCCAATTACCTTTAATGTATTTATCTTTTTCAATTATGTATTCATCAATTCTAAATCTTCCAAGCCATTCTGACTTGTCACCCCTTACTAAATCATAATTTGTTACCATTTAAACACCCCAAATATAAAGTCATCATCACCAAGTGCTTCCTCATCACTTGTTGCATCTCTTTCATAAATATTAATATCTTCAATAGGTTCGTCAAAAGTTTCTTGTTGCCCAATGTATTCAATATTTTTTCCACCCCTACTTGTAGTATTTTTAATATTAATCTTTTTTATAGCATTATATAAATCCGCAAAAGCGGTATAGAAATCTATTGCCTTAATACATTCTAATTCAATAAATAAAACTTTATTATCATCAATACTATAAGTAACATTTGTTACAACCTGTTCATCATTTAAAACATCACCTATATTTAATCTTATTTTTTCTGCTGGCATTATAGGTCTTATATTGGGTATAACTGTTAAACTGCTACTATTTTGTCCTATCTTTTCAACTAACTTTTGTTCCGCTGTTCTTTCACCCATTTCAATAGTTTCAATGCTTTCATCTGTAACTAATAGTTCTGAATAATAATCATTTAATTGTTTTGTTCCTGTTCTTGTGCTAACAATTTGAATTCCGTAATAAGTTTTAACTGCTAATGCCCCTGTTTGTGTTACCCAAGTTTCAATATCTTCACTTCTATAATGCCCATCTGCTGTTGCATTATCGTGATATAAAACAAAATATTCGTCCCCATTAGTATAAAGATTAAATACAATCCAAAAGGTATCAGTAATTAATGGAATATTTAAAGAACTACTATCAACCCAATCTGGTGTTTCCCCAATATCCCAAGTATCAATAAAACCTGTTCCCATTACCTGACCAAGTGGTTCACCATTTTTATCTGCTATTATTGAAAACCCCAAGTTATATCTGGGTAACCCCACTTTTGCACAAACAACTGAAATTTTATTTATATTAACTGCTGATGTTGTAACCTTAACTGCATAATAATAATCAATACAATTAATGTTTGTTACTACATCTTCATCTGCAAAATCGTTTTCTAAGATATTTTCTTTTCCACCTAAAACATAAACCCTGTCAAAAGTATCTTCATAATCTTCCCCAAACTGTGCTGTTATTAATCTACTTTTACTTATTTCGTGTTTGGGTTTGGTATCTTCATAAAGTTTAAAGACTAAATCATTATTAACATCAACATAATAATAACCATTAACCAATTTTGCCAATTCATCTAATGCGTCGGCAACTGTAATCCAAGTAAAACTTTTATAGGGTAATTCTTCTGTATCTGAATAAACTTGTGTGGTTGTTATATCTGGTGTATAAGTTTCAATAATATCTGTAACAATTTCTGGGACTGTTTTATTTTGAAATTCCCTGTTGCCTGTTATTAACTTTTGTTTTAATCTGATAGAACCCTTATCTTCTCCCCTAATTAAAATATAACTTTCATCATAATTACTTAAATTATATTTAACACTTGTAATCATACCATTAAATATTTCTGTTTTATTATTTTCATCATTATAAATATAAAGTTCTATTTCATTGCCTTTATGGAAAACATTGTAATAATCACCATCATTTAATAAGCTAATTGTTACGGTGTGTGATTTTCTATTATAACTTGCATTAAAATCAAAAGTTTGGATAATATTTAAATCTTTAAGATTATAAGTTGTATCACCTTTTATTATATTCAAATCCCAATATAAAGGCTGTGTTTCTGTGTAAAAACTTGTTGTTGGTGTTAATGATAAAATGTTTTCGTTTGTGATTTTTGAAGATGTTTTAAAACTTGTTGTTGGTGTTAGAGTTAAAATGTTTTGGTTTAGAAATCCACTCAATCCTACTGCACCGTCTATTGTGATGAAGGTTGAATAATTCTGGACATTGTTATAAACGGCTTTAATCCAATTTTCCGTCTTGGCATCTGTAAAAACCCAGAACTCATCAGCCTTACCATCTGGGTCATAACTTATGTTTGACCCACCAAAACCACTGATTAAATAATTTGATGTTGAACTCCCAGATGTCCCTGACAACGCAGTTCCGTCAATATACAGGGAACTACCCGATACATCTCCATTTCGTGTGTGGGTCCATAAGTGCAAGGCGGTGAGTGTCCCCGTAGAAACAGAGCTAAAATTCCTCAAAGTTGTTCCTTGAACACCGCAATAAACTTTGGTGTCGCCAACATACCATTCAAAAACTAACTCCCCGATGCCGAAACTAAAATTGTGAGTTTGATTTGTTATGTCCCCATCAAACCAAAACATGACTGTGTTGGCAGTTCCGATGTTTTGTTGTGTAAAAGTCACCCTTGCAGTATTTGCGGTATTAAAATCAATACCTTTGCCAACCACACCCACCGTTTGATTTACGGTGACACCGTTTTGTGCAGTTCCAGTTATATTGTTGCCCGAACTATCTGCAATCGAAGTTCCCGAAGATTCTTCAAAGTGATAAATTATTTTTCCATTAGTCCAGACACTTGTCTTGCTTTCAGTTCCCGTTATGCTTGGAGTTCCATACCAGAAATAAATGACCGTATCGGCAGTTGAGGATAAATCGACCTTTACATAAAAGATGGCGTCTGTCGCTGAAAAGACAACGCATTCATGTGCCAACTGTGTTGTTCCAACATCATCATCAGAAAAAGCAACACTGTCCCCATCTTCTCCATTATCAAATAAATCTGCATGGTCTGTTGAATTGAATTTTATTAAAACAGGAACATTACTTGTAGCAGATGTAATATAGGCATCTGCATTTATTGTAATTTTCCGTTGTAATGTGTATTCCCCAAAATCAACCAAACCATATCACCTATTTATTTTGGCATTAACAATTTTACTTTCCCTAATTCTATATCATATTGTTCTTTTGTAATCAATCCCAAATCAAAATATTTCTTTTTTTGTTCCAATCCTATAACTGCATTTTGAAACTTTTGTTCATCTGTTTCAATCGGTTCTGCTGGTTTAAAATCAGCTTCTGCAATTGGTATCTTTGTGGTTACTTCTGTAAAACTTTCTTTTGCATCTATAAATTTTGCTTTTTCATAAACAAACTGTTTCATTTTTACTTCGTCATTAACATCTTGAATTGGGTATCTTGTGGTTGCAGTAATCCCTAAATCTGTTTTAAATGTAATTAAAACAAAATCCATAAGTTTTTCTTTTTCTATTATCTTTTCAATTTTTGTTATCTCAACCATTATGCCACAACTCCTTCTTCTACTGTTATTTTAAAAATAACTTCTAAAAACTGTCCACTTGCCAATGTTATTTCACTATTGGCTATTGCTCTAACCATCATTGTTCCTGCTTCATCTGCATTGAAAACTCCTGCCTCATTAACTGTTAAAGCCCCAGTAGCTTCAAACTCTTTTGTTATTGTTAAAACTCCTCCTGTATTATCAACAATAGCTAATGCTCTTGCCCCACCATTTGTTGTTATTTCAGTCCCCAGTGCTGTATCTTCTTCACTTTCTGCTGTATCATCAGAACCAATAGCAATATAATCAAATTCATTTTCAATAGCTTCTAATACCCAAGCTAAAAATGCTGTTGTTAATTTTGACATATTATTTTCCCACCTACTTCTGTTATTATATTTCCATCTTTATCTTTAATTAAAAACTTAACTTTAATCTTTGGTTTAAATTTTAATTTATCCAACTCTAACCACCCTGTTTAATTCCATCATAATCATTTTAACTAATTCCTTATGGTCTTTCTGTTCTGATATATTAAACACCACATTGATATTTTTAGTTGGTTGTTGCGATGGTGTTGTTGTAGTTTGTAAATTTGGAAATTTTCCCCCACCGTCTGCTGTGGCGTATTGATTATTTCGCCATTCTTGGAAAGCGTCTAATTCTTCTGGGTAATCAAAACTTGTTCCTGAAATTGTATCAATATAACTTAGACTGCCTGTTGCAATACCTTTAACTTTTCCACCTGCTTTTTCTACCCTTTCAACTAATGCGTTATAGCTATCAGTAAGTAACTTATTCAATGGGTGCATATTATTAAGGTAAGCATCATTAGTTTGCTCACTTGTTTCTATGTCATATAACTCCCTCATTTTAGCAGTTTCATCTGCCCCCGCCATTATAACATCGACAAGTTTTGCCCCAAAATCGCCTGTTTTTTCTCTAACTTTGGCATTATAAAGTATTTTTGTGTCCCAATTCTTTTCACCACCTGATAAATAAAATTCTGGTTCTTGAAAATTTGGGTTTTGTATTGTTTTTTGTTCTGTTGTCCAAGCACTACTTATTTCCTGCCAAGTTGGAACATGATAACCACCATCATCACCCCTTTGAATATCGGTAACTTCATAACTGCCCCCGCCCCCCTCAACTATTGCCCCAGTTGTTCCAGAATTGCAACTGCTTCCATCAAAACTACTACTTGAACGACTACTATAACCACCACTTCTTCCACTAACACTAAAATTATTTAATTTTTGTTGGAAAGATGTTATGTAAGCACCCAAGTTTGAAAATCGTGCTGATGTGTGATTTAATAAAACTTGAAATTTATTCATTTCATCATTAGTTTCTGCTGTGATTTGTTCCTGTTCCTGTAAAGTTTTATTTATATCTTCAACCTCAACACCACCTGTTGAACTTTGTAAGCCACCCTGAAATGCTAATATGTTATCATTATCATTAAATTGAATTACTTGACCTGACTTGGTTATTAAAGCATCATTAACTCTTTTAGTTCCTTTCGAAACCCAAGCAGAATAATCAATATTGCCAAAATCATCTAATATTCTTTGATTTGCACTATTGGGTATTATGGTGTTTGTGCTTTCATCATAAGTTCCCCCCGCTTTGTCCATATCCATACTACTTGTTAAACTCATTATTTCTTTTGCTTTTGCTATAACTCCCTCAATAGCTTCTTTCATATCATTAATAAAACCTGCAATATTATTAACAATATCCGCAACCTTTTGAAAAGCTTTACCTATGTTTCCTATTAATTCTTCCGTTCCACTTAACCCTAATATGTTTGCTAATAAATCTGAACTTGAAATAACTAAATTGCCAAAACTACTCGCCATTTCAGAAATCCCTGCTGTAAAGGTTTTAAAACCTTCGCTTTGGGTAATATTCAATAATGTTGCACCAAAACTTTCCAATAAAGGTTTAAACCCTTCCAATAAGGCTAACCCAAGTGCTTCTTTTACATTATCTATTTGCTTGGTTACATTTTCTAATGCCCCTGCCCCTGTATCTCTTTCTGTTTTATAGGAACCTTGAAAAGTATTCATTAACTGTTCATAAAGATATTTTGCTTTATCTGAATTTGTTTTAAATTTTTCCAATTCTTCTTCATCTATATCAATACCCAATGTTGCTAATGTGCTTGCTCTTGCTTCCCCAGTGGCAACTTTTGAAAGTGTTTTAGAAACTTGATATAAATCTAAACCTTTTTTACTGGCTATATCCATTGCCAATCCTAACCACTCATTTGCCTTTGCTGTATCTTTTGTTGTGGTCAATAATTGAACATAAGCTTTATTTAATTCTTCACTTTCAAATCTACTGGTTGCTTCATATTTAGCAATATTCTGCATTGATTTTTCAAATTCATTTGACTTACCTAATTGGTCTAATGTGTGTTTTGTTTGGGCTACTGCCTTTTCTTCACCTGATGCAAATTGCATTAACCCAACACTTAATTTAGCTAACCCTAAACTAACTGCCCCAACAGCAACAGCCAAACCAGTTCCTAACATAATAGCTAAACCTGCTGAACTACTTGCAAAACTTTTTAGTGCCCCACCGGCTTCCCCAATTTTACCACCCAAACCTTCAAAACTCTTTCCAATACCACCCATTGATGTTCCAAGATTTTGAAGTGTTTGCGATAAACCAGTTAAACCCGACATTGACTGGGTTAAATTACCTGTGCTAAATCCCTGAAACATTTTGGATAAATTAGTAACTGAACCTTCAATGTTTTTAATAACTGGTGTAACTTCATCTTTTGCAGTAATTTTAACACTAATGGTTGCATTTGTATTAGTAGCCATTAAACACCTTCTTATTTTTTCTCTTTAATTTTTCTAAATATATTTCCCTATGTTTTGGGTAGTCGTTAATTTCTGGGTTTAAAGATGTATAGTAAGAGTTAAGCACATAATTTTTTTCACCAATTGTTAAATTCATTATTTCCCAAATTTTATAACCCAACTGGTGCAAAATATATACCTCTCTCATTATCTTATCATCTTCAATCATTGTAATCATTTTATATTTGATAATTCATTCATTGCATTAATAAATTTTTGTATCAATATATTATTACTTTCCAATATTTCTTCAACTGTTAATTTAGGTTCAATAAGATGTTCTGATAAAAGTTTAATTATCATTTGTTCCCTTTCTTCAACAGATTTTAATTTACCCAATTTTAAAATTTCCCCAAATACTAATGGCGTCATTTTAATGTATTCTGGGTTTTCTTCTGTTCCCACATTAATATCTTTGGATATTAAAGTTCCATCTATCTTTCTAACCAAAACATCTTCTTTTGTTAATACTTTCGTTTTACCACCCACCAGATGCAACGGTTGCTGGTGCTTGCCATACAACACTTGAAACATATTTTGCAATAAATGGTATTGTATAAGCCACCCCATCATTTAATGGAAATCTCATTTCTGCACTTTTTAATGTTGCATCTTTTATTGTTATTGTTACTTGGTCATCAACTGCTGGTGATGTATTACAACTTGGTAACCAATCAATAACTATATCCTGTTCTGCTAAACAGTCTTCTGCTGTTACAATATCTTCCAATTCTCTTGCTGTTGCACTATCCTCAACCCAAGCTGTTAAACTACCTGTTATAGCTCCATATTTTCCAAGAACATTTTGTGTTCCTGTTCTTGAACTTAAACTGTAATTAATTTTGCTATCCCTGCTTATTGTAAAATCGATTTCTGTAAGATAAGCTATATCTGTCAAATCCCCAATATCAATAGCTGTTCCAATACTTTCTATTGGTGATGCTGTTGGTAAAGTTATTGTTGTTGGTGCTGTAAAAGCAGTATCAGTTTTACTTTTAGCTATAAAATTTAAAGTCCCAGTTGCTCCACCAGTTAACCCCAATCTAAAACTTAAACTTGTTGCATAACACCCTGCTAATTGAGTATTTATTTCATTTGTTGCAACACCTAAAACACTTGCTGAAAAACTTGGTATTGATGCGGTTGGTGTAATTGTCCAAACATAAGGTGCTTTTTCTTCAACTGGGTCTGTTGCTGTAACTGTTCCAAGCATTAATGCAAAAGGCATTGCATTAACATACTCAAAATTATAAGTCCCAGTATAAGCAACATTTCCCATTGTCCTATAAAGTGGTAAATGACTGCTTGAATTATTTGTTATATTAGCAGAATTTTCTGATTTAAATGAAAAATCTAATGTTTTCCCCAATACTTCTAATTGTGTTGTTGTTGGTGCAGTTGGGTCAGCACCAGTTCCCCAAGCACTTTCCTTTTTAAAAAATACTTCCTGCTTACTAATTGCCATTTTTTTATTCCCCCTATTCAATTATCCTTGTGGGCACATCAACATAAAATGCCTGCCCACCAAAACTTTCTGAATATTCATTTGCTTTTAAATCATAACTTAATTCTTTCCCCAAACCTGTTCCAAAATGTTCACAAGATTTTGCTCCTGCTTGTGTTAAAAGGCAGGGGTTATTTTTTATAAATGTCATAACATAATCAAATAATGAATTTGTCCCATCACTTAATTTATCTAATTTTTCAATTACTATTATCCTTGTATCAAAATCATAAATATTTTTTGAACTACTTATTGCATAAGATTTACAACTTAAATTTATTATTTCTATTGATATAATTGGAAATGTCGCTGTGGCTAATGGAATATATTGACTTATATAACTGGCAGTAGTTAAACCAGTTGATGCCTCCATTAATCTTATAATGTTTGCTGTAAAGGTTTTCCAATTTACTATTTAACCACCGCCATATTTATTTTACTGGGTAACCCTTTAAATAACATTCTAATGTTCATTCTATTTGTTACCCCTGTTGTTGCCCCCATTTCTTCTGTTACAACTAAACCACCGTGCTCAACTTTAAATGGTTTTACACTTCCACCACTTTCCACATAACTATAAAGATTTTCAAATATTAGATATGTTGCAAGTTGTTTAGCCATAATTCCATAAGCTGATGTTTTAGGATACCCATAAGTAAAAGTTAAAGTAGCTTTATCAATACCCAATGGAAAATAATGTTTTTCACTATCACTTGTTAAAATTATACTACTATAATTAATTACTATTGTAGTTGTAGTTATAGATGTCCCATCAATAGATAAAGAACTAACACTTTGAATTGGGGCATATTGTGGTAAATAAAGTTCATTATAATAATTTGCAAAAAAGCTATAATTTGAATATTTATCATTACACCTTACATTTTTAATATTAGTGTCAATGCTAACAGTTTCGGTTACTTCTTTAAAAATAAAACCACCTGTTTGTGCTGTTATTAATGTGTCTGCATTATCAAACCAACTATTTATTATATTTAAATAAGGCACATTAAAAGTTTCACAAACATCTTTTGGGCTACTGTAATTGTCATAACTTAAATAAACTGCTCCTGTTTTAACATCTGCTGGAAAGGTTCTGCTTATTTCATTTATTTTTGTAGTATCATAAGTCCCAGAATTATTCAAAATGGTTGCAGTAATCCCAGTTATTTTTTCTAATTCTGTTTTTAATTTAGTTACGGTATCAATAGCCCCATCACCAGTAAAAGCAATATCTGTTGTATTACAAGTTAAAATATTATTTTCAATATAAAGTGGTATTGTAGTTGCTACACCTGAATAAGTTATTTTCATTATATCCATTTAATTACCTCATCTTATCATAAAATGTTGTTATTAACCAAGTTATAAAAGCAATAATTGGTGTTACAACCATTAAACCACCCTGTAAGGTATCTTGTTTGCTTTTAATATTATTTTGTGTTTGGGTAATAATTTCTAAAATCTCATTAAATTTTTTCTCATTTTCTGCCATTCTATTTTCTAACTTGGTTATTCTTCTATCACATAAATCCCTAACTTTTTTATCTGCTTTATCATCTGAATTATAATAAGCTTGAAGAACTGCAAAAGACTGTTCCAAGTGTGAAATCTTTTCTGGCACATCTTTAAGATTATTTAAATGATTATTAGTTTCTTTTAGTGCAAACACTAACTTATTAACTGTTTCCTCACTTAATTCAGTAATCTGCAATTCCCCCTTTTTATCTTGTTAATACAATTAAATTACTTGTTGATGCATTGTAATCTAAAACATCAAAGTTTCTTATACCCAACTTGTTTAAACTGAACATAACATTTGCATAATTGTTGCTCATATAACCGTAAGTTCCAAATTGAACTGTATAATCTGCCCCAATTGTTAAAAAGCCATTCTGGTCTGTATAAGTTGTTAAAGATTTATCATTTAAATAAGTCCAACCATCTGTTGTTGTGAACATATTGTTTGCCAACCCTGCGTCTACTTTTGAAACATTCCCATTCACATAAGTTATAAATTTCCCAAGTGTATTATAAGTTGCATTTGATGTATCTATTGCATAAGTTAAAGTTGCATTAACATCTAATGTATCACCTGCTGAACTGTTCAAATTAATCTGGGTAAATTCTGGGATACCAGTTGCCAATAAGGCATCTTTAACTTTGGTATCAACTTTAACTGCTGTAATACCTGTTAAGGTATTTATTTTAGCAATTACCTCACCTACTGTATTATAACTTGCGGTATTTGTATCCATTGCTGTTTGTGTTCCATTGCAATCAATGATTAATGTAGTTCCTGAAAATGTTACATTGGCATCTTGTGTTGGTATTAATTGAAAAATTGTTGGTGCATTAACTATTGTTATCGTTCCACTTGAAACCGTAACATTAGCATCATCAGTTACTTTTAATCTTATGGCTTCAATACCCAATACTGCATTAAATGTTGTTAGTGTTAAAAGTAAAGCTAACAATAAAATTAAACTTTTTTTCATTTTACTCACTTCCCATAAGCTACCCAAGTTCCAGATGTATTTGCTGTTGTAACAATAGTTGCAGTTCCTGTCATACCAATACTTGCTGTTGGTTTTGTTTCATTAATTGAACCTGCCCCACCAACTACAACTGCTGATGCAATTGGTGTTATATCAATATGATATAAATAACTTAATCCTGTTGCTATATCCCCACCTGTTGAGCCACCTGCCCCAACAAATGTCCCAAATACAACTCTAACATCACCCATAACCGTTTGTTTAGTTATGGCAACTGTAAATGTTCCAGTCATTTAATTATTCCCCCTTATCTACTCTAATTTTTTCAACCTTTGGTTTTTCAACCTTTGGTTTTTCATACCTAACTTCATTTAAAGGCTGGTCATTTATCACAGCAAAAGCAAGTGGGTGCTTTTTGAAATATTCAATATCCATATCTTTAATGTCAACTGTTTCATTTCCCACAAAAGTATAAAGGTTTAAAGATGGGTTTGCTTTGGCAGTAAAAATACCTCTACTTCCAATATATTTAACTTTTGTCATTTTATCACCTTAAAATAAAAAAAAATAAAAGATTTATAATAAATCTCTTATTTTGCCGTGACACTTGAATTTAGTTGCAAACAACTGTGCTGATGTATAATAAGACGCCTTTCTAGCAAAATGGTCTAACTCAATATAGTTATCCGAACTCCATAATGTAGTCGGTTTTGCAATGGCTATTCCTATATGGTCTAAATCCAATATGTAAATTCTGCTTGCTGTATCTTTGGCAATGTTGTTGCTTCTGATAATGGGTATTCCGTCAAAAGTTGCACATCTAAATCCTGTTTCCCTTCCAACAACCCTAACACCGTTAAAGCTGGTTTCCAAGTTCACATAATCAATATATCTTTGCTGTGTTTCGTAAAGTGATGCAATATCTGATGCTGTATCATAACCTGTTATGATTACCTTATTCTGTGGTCTATCCCAATAAGGTTCAATTTCTGTTATTGTATCCCTTAAAAGTTTTATAGTTAATGCCCTATCAGTTCCAGAATTGTGGTTAACATAAGCATCTGCATAAGTTGCTCCACTATCCCTATCTAAACCCTGAAAAGTGTTATCATTTGCTGTTAATGATAAACCAGAAGCTTCTGAATTACTTGAACAAACCCTATCAATACTTTCAATATTATTTCCTGCAAGTGTGTCTACATCTGTGCATAAGTTAACATTAATAAGTTTTTTATGTTCCTGCCCCATATAATCAACAATCTGTGCCCACTTAACAGTATCGTCTTTTGTTTCAATGTTTAATGACCTTAAACTCATTTCAAAAGCTGTTGCCATTTCTGCTGGTGATATATCTATTTGGGCAAGTGTTGGTTTTGTGGTATCGGGTATAGCTGAATTTTCTGCTACTCCACCGCCACTTGAATTTGCTTCTGCTGTTAAAAATCTAAACCCAGATTTTTCCCAATCTACTTTTGGTAATACCCCAAACACATTGGCTTCTGTGCTCATCTGATAAAATAGTTTTGCCCCATAAATGTTATTTCTAAATCCAGTTGTTCCCTGTAAAATTGGTGCATCTTCTTTTAATAGGTTTTCCATTTCTGGATTATCCAATGCATAAGTTTCATTTACCAACTGTGAAATGGGTTTCATTTTATAAATGGGTGTCCCATAAAAATCAGTCATTTAATATTCCCCCTCAATTTTATTTAATTTATCTAATTTCCCCAAAACAGTTTCATCTAGTGATTTTGCAATTATAGGTTCTTCTTTTACTTTACCCAATGGTATTTTCTTTTCCTCAACAACTGGTGTTTCTGATTTTTTTAATTTCTCAAAAACTAAACTTGCAATTTCTTCCGCTTCTTCTTTTGTAAGTCTAACTTTATAACCTTCTGGTGTTTTAACAACTTCTGGTTCTACTGCTACTTTGGGTTCAACCTTTTTAGTTTCTGCCTTTTCAATTTTGGGTTCTTTGAGTTTTTCCCATTCCCCCATTTTTGTTTTTATTTCTTTAATTTCCTTTTCTAAAACTTCCAATTTTGGAGTTTCAATAACTGGTTCAACTTTTGTTTCTACTTTTTCTTCTTTAACAAAAGCTTCCCCTTCTTTAATATCTTCTTTCAATAAAATCCCCCCATTACTTATAGGTTTAAAAAAAGCCAATGGATTAGCACCTTTTTCTGTTATTGTTACTGCATCTAATGTTAAGTCATCTACACTTGTATAACAATTTTTCTTATCACAAACATAAGATGTATTTATCTTATGCCCACTTATAGAAAACATATTATAAAAGCCATTTTGTATTTTTTGTATTAAAGATTTATTAAAATCATTATCATTGAAAATATTAGCAACAATGAACAGATATTTTTTTAAAGGTTCTAAATTTACATTCATTGATTTAAAAAAACTAATATCATATTCATTTGGGTAATCCACTTTGGTTCTTAAAAGAGTATCTTTATTAATAACAAATTCTGGTAAAATTTTTCCAACTATTGTATCCCTATGTTTATAAGAAACAGTTTGTCTTGTTAAAAGTTGTGGCAATCTTTTTTCCAATGCTTCCATTTTAACAATTTCATTTTGGGTATCTAAAATTTCTGCACTTCCGATACCATAAATAACAAGTTCCCCTGTATCAGTTTCCCCTGCTTTCTGTATAAGACTATTAAAGAAAACATCTTGGGTATTTTTAATATACTCTACTTCCCCCATAAGTAATAGTAAATTTAAAAACTATTTAAAATTAACTACAAATTAATTAAAAAATATATAAAAAACAGTAATTATTTAATCTTCATTTAACCTTTTGGTTAAATTGGTAAAAAATAGGGTATATTCTGAACCATCTTTATCACATAATATAACCCTATCTTTTCTCAAATCCCCAACTTCCAGAACCATTTGGTCATATAAAACAAAATCCCCTTTTTTAAGGGGTGTCCCATTTTGGTCTTTAAAGTTCATCTTAATCACTCTGTGTAGTAAATCCCAATTGCCCAGTTTGTTTCATATTCTATTGCTATTGGGTATTTGTGTTCCCTGAAATAAGTTGTTAACTTGTCTACAATATTGTAAGGGTTGTCCATTGTAAAGTGCTCATACCCTGCTCCGTCAAAGGTAACAGTTAATAAACAGTTAGAGTTTCCACTTAAAGTTCCTGTCCAACCTTTGCTTATGTCGTCGTTATATTCGTGTTCTATAATCTTGTTACTAAAAATAAGGGTGTCTGCAAATTCGTCACCCCAACCGTTTTTTTTGTTCATTGGGTTGAACTGCTTTCTGATTTCGCTCATTTCCTGCCTTAAAACCTTCTTACAAATTTTTTTACAAGTTGTTTTATCCATCTACATCACCATATTATAATAGGGGTGTTATATATATAAAGTTAACGGTTGGTAATTAGTTTATCATCAACCATTCTTTTAATTCTTTCCAATAAAACAGGCAGATTTTTCATAACACTTACTTTCATAAATGCTTTTCTGGTCATTGGTCGTGTCATCTTTACTCCATAACCTTCTGGTTCTGATGGTTCATTATACTTGGCGTATAAAACTTTGGCATTTCCTGCTGTTATCTCTTGCCCATCTTCTATATCTGTTTGCATAATACTTTGAGATAAATTCCCAGTTTTCCCTTTTGGTGATAACTCAACTGCACTATCAACAACATCTTTCCCAAAATCTTTAAACAGTAACCTTAATTCTTTTTTAATATCTTCCTTTTTTGCAAAATAAAGGTCTTTGGAAACTTCGATTTTTATTTCAATCATTTAAATAATCTTTCCCTTTAAACTTTTTAACATTTTTTTAGCTTGCTTTTTATCCACAAAATCAAAATTTATATATTCTTTTTTATTATCTGAAATATCTTCATTAAATTCAAACAATACTTTTTCCTTCCCAATGGGTGTTTTATGATTAAATCTTCCAATGGAAATTAAATCTGGTATATTTTCCCCAAATTCACAATCTTTATTTCTGTGCTTACAGTAAAGACAAATTTCTACCATTGCGTTCATTTTAACCCCTATTATCTATATATAAAAAACTTTATAAATTTAACTGTTATATTTTTCTAAAACTTCTCTATCCACCTGCCCAAAAAATGTTTTTTTCTCATTTGACCATTTAGTAACTTTTTTTATCGCATCCCTATTACCCATTTCTGATAAAACATAAAGAGAATAATTTTCTGCAAAAGTTTCCAAATATAAATTTTCTAAATTATAATTTTTTTCTTTTGAATAAGATGATGTATTAAATAATTCTTTTATTAAATGTTTTTGTTCTAAATCTACTAATTTTTCAAATAATTTATCACTTTCACTTTCAAATGTAGTATAATCAATTTCATTATTTAATAATTGAGTATTTAAATCTTGAATTTGATTATGAATATCTTGTATTTGTTTCTGTTGGTCTAAATATAAATCTTCAATCATCTTACTAAAAAATAACCTATTTTCTGAATTTTTCATATCAAACCCAAAATCTAAACTGTGTGAAATTTCGTGATATAAATTTCCCTCAAATGTTGGCATTGCGTGCTGTGGTATTCCATTTTCTTTTAAACTATCCAAATCTTCTAAATGCATTTTATACAGTATATATTCATCTAAACCGTGAACTCTTACTAAATTATCGTCCATATAATCATTGTAACCCCAAGAACCAAAATCAGTATCCATTGTAATTAATTTAATTGGTAATTTACCATATCTTTCTTCCAATCTTTTTAATTCCAAAATCAATTTCCTTGAAGAAGATAATGTCTGTTCTTCTATCCATTTAATAAAAATATCATCTAATTCCTTACTTTTAAATTGCCCTACTGCCCATTTACTCACCCACATTGAAGGGTCTTCTTCATAATCTTCTATAAGTTTTTTAAGAATACTATCTACCAATTCGGTTCGCATATCATAAAAATATCTAAAATAAGAACTTATACTAATTCTGAAATCATCATCTGCAATTATTCCTTTAAATCTACCGTTTATTTCTTCTGCCCCTAAATCAACTGGTGTTTTTAAATGGGTATCTGCCCACCTTTGTAACTGTTCCTCATTCATCTTACTTAAATCTGCATCATACGCTAACAAATCAACTTCTGGTTTTAACTTCTTGTCTGGTTCATAACTATATTGACTGAAATATTTCCCCTGTTCCAACTCATATTGATAGTGGCACATACAGTTGGGGTGAAAAGGAATATCTGGGTTATTAAGTAAAGTATTTTCATAAGGTTGGTCAATGGGTATTGCCCCCTGTGCTTCAAACTCTTTACACCGTTCACAACCCACAACCGTTTTTACCCTTTTCATTGTGTATCCCAATGATTTTGCTGATGCTAAACTTGCTTGTGTAAATACCCTTGTAGCTTCTGTTCTACCAACCATTTCCCAGTAAGTTTTATTATCCATCCCATAAGGATTTTCACCAAGTAACTTTTTTAAACCCCTTTCTGCCCTGTCATAACTATAACCTGTCATCATTAGTTCTTCCAAAAAACCAAATATGGCTTTTTTCTGTTCATCTTCCCAGCCTTGCATAAATGGGGTTTCATAAGTAGCAAAAAACTGTTCCAAAAAAGATAAATTGTAAGGTGTAACCTCATCTAAAAACCCACCTGTAACTTTTAAATCTTCCTTTTTTAGTTCCTGTAAGGCAAACAACTTTTTAATGGAATACTCTTTATGGGTATCATTAAAACTTTTAAGATAAACATTTTTTAAGTAAATTGAAAGTAAAGATTTTAAAGCAACACTTGTGTCTTTAATATCCTCTTCAATATCTGTTACAAGTTGACTTCTACTTTTATGTTTTTCAAACTTTTTGACTATACTTAAAATATTTTTTTGGTGCTGGTAATCCACCTTGTAAAGTTGTTCGGCAATAAACAAAAAGTAACTTTCAATTTCCTGTAAAGACTTTAACAACAAATTTTTTTTTTAACCATTTTTTCAAACTTTTCATATTTAACTGGGTCATCTATTACTTCTTCCACATCAATATATTGAACTTCTGGCTGTATCTGTTTTTGCTGGTTTTTAGCTTTTTCTGATACCACAATATCATTATCAACATATTGAACTTCAAAACCACTTGTTAAAAATATGTTTGCAGTTTCGGCTTTTATCTTTTGTATCTGGGCTTCCCTCAATTCATCTTTAATTGTAAAATCTGGAAATGCAATATAATAATCGGTAATCCCAAAAGCTTCCATTATTCGTTTATTAAAAGGTTCTTCAATTGTCCTAATCAAACCCCTTTTGGTTGAACCCATAACTACATCTTGTATATTTGGGTTGTTACCAGCTTTTCCACTTTCCACAACACCAGAAAATACTGGGGGCACTTCAAAAACACTTGCTAAAACTTCTCTATAAAACTTATACCATTCCAAACTTTGTAACTTTTCGGCATCTGGTAAAGCATCAAACACCTTAATATCTGATGCCCCACTTATACCCAAATAAACATCATACAAAAATCTTTTTAACCCAAAACCTTCTCTAACATTATTTTCAACATTATCCCTAATTTCATTTATCTGGTCTTGTGTTGCCCCATTGAAAACAAAAATCTTATTTAACTTTCTTTTAACAAAAATATCTGAATTTAAACTGTCCAATCCAATAAGTGCTTGTAACTGCTGTATAGCAGAAACCAGTTTTGGAGTTCCATATAAATCTGGCAACTGCCTGTTATAATGCCCCTCAATCATTTCTTCTTTTTTGTATCTGGCAACAATAACATCACTATATGGAGTTTCCAATTTAATGTAATAAGTTTCCCACAACTCTGCTCCACATTCTGGACAAGTGGTTTCCCCATCTTTATAAATTTTATCTGGTTTATAACACAATGGACAAAACTTTTCGTTTGGTGTTTCCCTTATTCTTATGTATCTTGGGTTTTCAACAAACAACCCAGTTGGAGTTTTTGAAAGTTTTTTATACCCACCTTGTTCATAAGTAAAAGAAACATTAACATAATAACGGTCTAATTTTAATTCCCACAATAAACAACTTCTAATAATTTCATAAAAATCATAATTTGGGTTTGGGTCATCTACAAACTTATTTAATATGTTCTTATCTTGTATATTTGGTTTTCTTAATTTAGCCCCACATTCACATAATTCCATTTCTGGTAAATGATTATATTCTTTTAAACACTTCTCATTAGTGCATTTAAAAGAAAACATTGGTTTTATTTCCCAATTATCTTTTGTGCATTCTTTTAACAACACACCTAAAATAGATGTCATTATTGCAGAACGGTCGCAATAATTTAAAAGTAAATCTTCATTCCAAACTAATGGTTTAATATAACTACTGGTATCATCATAAGTATTGGGTAAATTAGTTTTAGGTAAAGCTTTTAATTTTAATTCTGCCTTTTGTAATTTAAGTAATAAAATGTCAACATCATTTTTTCTTTTAAAAGAACTCAAAAACCCCATTATAATTTAAAAAGTTAAAATACTTTATATATTTTACTATAAAATAAATTAAAAAAATAAAAAAATTTACCTTAATAAAAATGCTTTATATTTTATGTGCTGTTCTATCGTCATATTTTCTTGTGCTGGATAGCTATCAAAAGCATCTCTATCATAAAGCATATCTGCACTTGCAATAAGTGCTTGATAATCTGCTTCTCTTTCATCATCTGTTAATTCCATTTTTAATCACCCCCCTACCACCAATTTATATAAAATCCAAATCTTAAAAACTCTACTGCAAACCAAAATTGAAATGGATTTATTCTAATATCAAATTTAAAAAAGATTAAATCATTTTCTCTAATATCAAAACCTAAAAGTATTTCTAATTGCCCTTTTTCATATATCACTTTGGTTCACCTTCATAAAATTGTCCAACATCATATTTTCTTTTACATCTAAAACAAGATACTTCTTTTATGTTATATGCTTCGTGGTTAAGTATAATGTTTGTAAAATCACATACTGGGCAATCCCACATCCACATACGATAAACATCAACTTCATCGGACTTCATAAGGTCGCCTCTTTTTCTTTTATTTTAGCAAATAATAAAAATCCCTTTTCAGTTGGAAATACCCCACCTAAAAAATGAACTCTTATTAATCCATGTTTCCAGAAGAATTGCAAATCTGATACAGAGCAATTAAATTTTTCGGCTAACATTTGATTTGCTTGTTTTCGTGAATAACAATTTAGATAATAACCGTTATCGTGATAAATATACATAGCAATTTGTAGATATAATTTAGAATTACTTATGATATTTATTATTGTGTCCTCTAAAATATTGGTCATGGTTTAGCCTCTTTTAGCCAATCGTTCTTTTAATTTATATAATTCAATTTTATACTGTTTGCTAAATTCTTCATGGGATATTCCAAAAATATAAGTTATCTGATTTAACATTAAAATAACTTGTGCCAATTCAAGAACCAAATTATCTTTGTATTCCTTATTCTCCACATCGTCAGATTTCCATGCTTTGTTTATAGCTTGTATCAATTCTCCCATCTCTTCAAAAGTCTGCATAATTTGTGGAACATACCCATACATCTGAACAGCATCCCTGATTATCTTATCTTTTTCCTGTTTGCAGAAACTAATTTCATCTTCCATTTAATCACCCCTTATTTATTGCGTATAAGTCTTATTATATGCAACTCTTCTCATTTATCTCCTCTACACATTTACATATAATGTTGGTTATATATATAAAGTTATTGGTTCAACCATATTTTAATTTTAACCCTATCATTAACAACGAAAGCATTAAAGAAATATAATTAGAAATAACAATAGGTGCATCTTGCTTTAATACCCCATAAATACACCACAAAAAAAGTCCACCTGCTAAAATACCCCAGTATAAAAGGGATAAATCTTTTGTTTCTTTTAATTTAATTACCTTAATAACTTGTGGTAAAATTGAAACAGTTGTTAATGTAGTTGCAACAAAACCCAATAAAATTAAATCCATTTACCCACCAACAAAACTATTCATTGTTTGCCCTAGTTCACATTCCCATTCATACCTAACATAAGTTCTTAAAAATACACAAAAACCATCAAAATAATCAACTAATGTATCTTCATCTTCCAAGCTAACACAATAACCACAACAAAAACAACAAGTGTTAATTGTAATCACCTTTAATAACTCTCATAAAATAATAAATAAAAATTCCAACAATACACCCAGTTATAAAAAAATATAATACAATAAAAGCTTCAAAACTCAATAGAACACCACGCCAGAACTCGGTCTATGAGAAACATTTCTGATATAGTTTGTATAAAGTGCATATCGTAAGGCATCGCATAAGTGGTCGTGATACTTAATGGGTTCTTCTAATATGTTCCCATCCCTATCTTTTCGATAACTATAATTCTGGATTTCTTCTATAAGGTTAACACTTTCAATATCAATGTGCAACTTATGCCTTTTAACATAATCAATACCATCTTTAACACTTTTTTCTGCTGGGAAACAATAAAAACCACTTTCCCTTATTTCTTCTATCCTACTGGGTTCGGCACAATCTGCATAAATTATATCTTTCCGATTATCCAATATTATATCTAATTTTTTTATTAAATCTGTATTGGTTAATTTGGTTTGGTAAAGTTTTTCCTGAACATAAAACTGTTCGTCATATTCCATAACCTTTATTAATCCAGTTTCTGCATTATACCCAAAATCCAAACCCCAGAAAGTATTTTTGGGTTCAAACTTCCACCTTGTGTTTTCCTCTATTGTGTAATTGGAGTAAATGAGGTTTCCAACCTGCCCCCAATCACCCCTTGTATAAATACTAAAATAATTTTCATCTTCCCCAGCAAGTGTTGCCAACTGATTAATATATTCTCTGGGCAAAAATGGGTTATCTTCCCAAGTGCTATGATGTATAGCCATATCTTCTGCTGGCTGGCTAACAATTTTTTTATACAGCCAATGGTGAATTGAAATTGGGTTAAAGGTTAAAAACATTTGATTAAAGGTATCACTATTACGCCTTAATCTTAAATTTAACTGCATATATTTTTCGAAAGTTATTTCTGTTGCTTCTTCTATCCAGATATAATTGGCTTCAAAACTTTTAATTTTTTCCTCGTCATCAATGGATTTAAAAAAGATAACATTTTTATTTGATGGGTGTTTTATGGTTAAATCACTATGGTTTATCGTAAATTGCAAACCTGTATTCTGGGTGACATCTGAAAGCAGTTGTGAAATTAGCATAAAGCAAGTTATTTTAAGTGCTGGCAATGTATTTCTAACAACAAGAAACACCTTATCTTCTTTTTCCAAAAAAAGTTTGACTAACCATTGGGCAGTTGAAACAGATTTACCAGAACCTGCACCCCCATAAATTACCAGTTTTCTCTTATCAAAATTTAGGGTAAAAAAATCCCAAAATGAACCAATTAAATTAATTTCCATCTTCGGTTGTTCCATCTGCATCAGTATCCTTTTCATCTTCCACCACTTTTGCTTCTGTTACCACAAGATTATCAAATAAATCTCTATGTGGATTTTTATCATTTATAATATTGTAAGTTATCTGTATCTTGTTATTGGCTTTGGGTTCTTTTTCCTTATCCAACCCCATAATAATTCTTTCCAACTCAATCCCAGTTTTTATAAACTGTAATATTTCCATTGGTCTTAAACCTGCTAGGTCTGGTTCACCATTAATAAAAGTTTCTAATTTTTTTAAACTTTCTTTCCCAATATTGTGTAACTCCCTTGCAGTTTCTTCCTGTTGGGTTATGTATCTTTTACGCTGTTCCATCTTGGCTTCTATTTCTGTTTGTTGCAACAAACTATCATATAACTTTGCCCTGTCCCACCACTTGTTCTTTTTTGCGTGTTTAGCCATTAAAATGTAAGTTCTACCTTTTGTTCTGGCAACATTGGAAATACTCCTATCAGCACCCTGCCTTAAAAATTCACAAAAATAATCAAACTGTTTTGCTGTTTCTTGTGGTAATCGTTTATCCAAATAGTTTTCCAAGTCTTTAATCGTTTCATTGGATATTGTTAATGCCTTGCGTGGTCTGCCCCCAACACTTTTTCCTGCCTCCCCACCTTTCACAAACATAAATAATACCCTATTTAACTGTTTATATACTTAACTACTGGGTTTTTAACTTTACCCTAATATAAGTTAAATTATAATGAGAACTTAATGGGTTTTCATTTAAAATCTCTACTAAATCAATAATTTTAAGGTTTTCCAACCTTTTTAAGTAATCAGGGCTTAAACACCAATAGGGTTCTACCCAACTGTTGCCATTAAAATCCCTATTAAAAAATAGATATTTTAAAAAGTTCATTTAAAATTACACCTCACAAATCTTAACTTGGTCTATTTCCCCATTTTCTTTTGGGCAGTTTATTTTTCTGGTTATTAGTAAGTTAATCATATATCTTCCTTATACCCACAATTATGACACTTAACACCAACATCAACTGGAAAACTTGCTGTTGTGCTACCATAAGGGACACTTTCATAAATTGTCTTAAAATCTTCCCTATCATAAGGGGTTAAGCATTTTGGGCAAATTTCATAATCATCTATTTGTTTCTGTTGTTCTTTTGTTACCACTTAATCACCTTCTATATCTATCAAATCAGAACAGTAGCAATCTTCACATAAGTAAGCATCATATTCTGATATGTAGCTTACAGGTTCGTTTTTTTTACAGTATTCACAGTTTTTACTCATTTAATATCACCATAAATAACTAATAGTGTTATATATATAAACCTTTTGGTTGGTTGTATAAAAAAAAATTTACACTTGTATTAAAGAAAATACGGTTTTTCTTTAATAGCTGGGTGTTCTATTAAAGGTTTCTTTAATCATATATATAAAAAGTTAAAATTTTTAAATCAAAATTTTAACACCCCTGTCAACCTTAAAAAAACTTTTAAGACCTTTTTGACACATTTTGGTAAAAATAATTAAAAAAGTTACGTATAATAAACATTATACGTAATAAATCTTAATAATATAGTAAATGAAACTTGCCTTTGTGGGGTATTCGTGAATTAATCTAATCCTTTCTGCCAGTTCTACCAACCTATCTTCTTCCATTTGCACTTGTTTTCGTGTTCTCATAACATCACCATACATAACTACACCTATTATATATATAAACCTTTTAGTTGATACCCCTTATTTTTATATTATTTATTTACCCTGTGGGGTGTGTATTATATAGTTAAAACTGCTGGAAACGGTGTCTTACGCTTACGAACACTTAATATTTTAATATATATTATGATTTGTTACATATATATAAAAAACATCTGTAACATCTGTAACACCAAATATTATAACTTTCTTATACTTAAACACCTAAATACATAATTTTTCTATACTTTTACCCAACACAACACCACAAACTTATAGGGGTGAAAATGTTACAGATGTTACACATTTTCTGGAAAGTAGTTACTATATTATTTTTGTTATACTACAAAATTATAGAATAATGTGTAACATCTGTAACACTATTTTATACTATCTACTATATTATACTATATTTATATTTTTAAATAAAATAATATAAATATATTATAGAAAAGTAAGTAAAAGTAACAGAAATTTAAAAGAAAAAATGTTACACATTTTACAAACATCTGTAACAATGCGTAACAATGTGTAACATCTGTAACATTTATATTTTTTTAAGTAAAAACATAAGAATAATATAAAAAAGTGTTAAATTTTATTAAACATATCTATTTCTGCAAACAGTTCCAGCCACCAGTCTTTTCCAAAACACTTAAACAGATGTTCTATCCTGTCTAAATTCCAAACTGTGCCCTTACTGAACGGGTCTTTAACAGAATACCCAATTTCCCCACAATTATAGCAAACCCATAATCCCACATCATAAAAATTGATTTTATCATAAATATACACCCTTTTCTTTTTGGTGCTACACTTATTGCAGGTTATGTTCCCCTTTGTTGTGCTGTCTTCTACTACCCAATCAATATCCAAACTTTTCCCAAATATACAGCCTTTTAATTCTGTTTGCTTGTCAACTGTTAACATACAGTTTTTGTTGCATTTTAAAAAATCTTTTGGATTTACTCTTTTACAATATAATATCTCTCTTTTGTGCAATTAACCACCCCAACTTTTTCCTATTGTTATGTCTACATCAATCTTAACATCTGCTATAAATTGATACCACGCTTCCATCATACAATTTTTTAGTTCCCTGCTTATCCTTTCACTATCTGTTTCCTTACATTCTAAAACTATTTCATCGTGAACAATAGCCACAATTTTAACTGATCTTAATTCACTACATAATAATGTTTTAAATATGTTAAATAGTGCTACTTTTAATATATCAGCACCAGTTCCTTGAACTGGCGTATTATATAGTTCTCCTGTAATATAATCCTTGTCATACCTTCTTATCCTGCCACCTAATGTAACACTATAATCTTTTCTACTTAATTTACTATGCCAGTCTTTTAAACCCCTATAAGTTTCAAAAAATCTTTTTTTAAATATTTCTGCTTTACCCAATGTTATCTCTAAACCAAAATTGGTCTTGGCATAATCCTTAAAACTTTCTGCCCCCATACTGTATAAAAACCCAAAATTAAATGACTTGGCTTGGTATCTTTGTTCCTTTGTTACCTGTTCTTTTGGGACACCCAGAAGTTTGCTGGCACTTAAAGTGTGTAAATCTTCACCCAACTCATAAGCCTTTAACATGACTGGGTCTTGTGATAAATGGGTAGCTATACGCAGTTCTATCTGTGAATAGTCCGCTTTTATCAATACACCCCCATCTTCTTGTGCCTTAAAACACTTTCTATAATTCTTTTCCCTCGGCACTTGCTGTATATTGGGGTTGTTGCAACTAAACCTTCCAGTTGCTGTTCCTATCAGATTATATTTTGGGTGTAATCTGTTATCTTTCGAACTTTTATATTTCTGATATTCCTTTCCAAAACTTGTTAATTTTTTTGATATTGTTTTATACTCAATCAATAGTGGCAGAACTGGGTGTCTGTCTTTTATGGTGTCTAAAAAGTCTTTCCCAGTTGTTTCCACTTTAATACCCAAGTTTAAATCTTGTAATACTTCTTTAAGCTGTATTGGTGAATTTAAGTTAATATGCCTATCCAACATAATTAAAATTTGGTCTTCCAGTTTATCATATTCAAACTGTAATTGTTGGGCAATAAGTTCCCAATCATTAAAATCCAGATAAATGCCATCTTTAATGCACCTTACTATTGTTGGAATACAGTTAATGTCAATGTTAAATGCCTTTGTTAATCCCATTTGTTCCAACTTATTTTTTAATATCCCATACAGTTCATAAGTTACTTCTACATCTTTTTTGGCATATCTTACTTGGTCAATACTTAATTTTTTAATCAACCAATTTCCAGTTTGTTCTGATTTATCTAACTTTATGTTAAGGTATTTGTTGCATAAATCTTCCAAACTAAATCCTTTTCTGTTTAATCCACAATCAATTATTTTTTCTGCCACTTGTGTATCAAATAACTTAAAATCTGTTCTTTTGATGTGGGCATAAGGGTAAAGCATACTTAAATCAAATATGGCATTATGGAAAACTAATATGCCATTGGTGTAATTTAATAAGATGTTAACAATATATCTTTTTTGTTCATCATCATAATCAAAAAAATCAAATATAAAAACTTCATCATTATCAATTTTAACTTGTAGTAATCTTACATAATCTTCACTAAAATCCAACCCTGTTGTTTCTGTGTCAATGGCAATAATATTAGAACCCATTATTTTTAACATTGTATCTTTTAGGTTATCCCATTGTGCTGTTACCATCACATTGTTAAATTCTTTTTGAATATCTGCCTTTTGTTTTAAGGTATCTTCAAAACTAAATAATGTTTCTTGAACCCCTACCATTTAATTTCCCCTAAAAGTAATTTTGCAATGTAGATTGTTCCCCATCATCTAAATCTAATTTACCAAAAATTTCATTTATTTTTTTAGCATCCCCTTTAAAAAATACTAAAACATTTTGGTGCATTTTACCAATTTTTCTTGAATTATTAAAAATTTTACCTGCCCTAATAGGTAAAGTCCCAATAGAATTAACTAAAATAATTTCATTATATTTTAAAGCACCCCATTTCGTAAAAATATTAACCGTTTCTTCTGGTAAATTTCTATAAAAACCCTTTTCATCCCTTACATCACCTACAACAAATACAGCAAATCTGTTATTTTTTAATTTATCTAATGACTTTTTGATAATTGAACTATACACTTCTAAAAATTGATTATAAGTCATGTTGCTTAAATCCTGTTTGTTATCAGAATAAACCTCTAAATCAAAATATGGGGGGCAACTAAAAATTAAATCTACACTTTCATTTTCAATTAAATCTAAAACTTGATTACTATCCCCAGTTAACCAAACTGGATTAATATAATCATCTTGTTGTTTTTTTGCTGTTTCCCTGATACCAATTATCCAAAATAAATCACCACTTTCTAAAAATGGGATGCATTTTGCTTCATAAATTGGGTCTAATTCTATTCCTTTAAAATTAGTTGTTGGTGCAAATTTATGGTAATCTAAACCACTATCAATTAAAGTTACCTTTTCTTTCCAATCACTTGGTGCATATTTATTTAATCTTTCCTCTGGATTAGCACCAACACAAACACCCAAAACTTTAATATTTAAATTTTGTTCTTTTAATCCCCATAATAATCCACTTAAAGACATTCCACTCCCAACAGTTATAACAATTCTTTTTACATCAGTTGGTATATCCACAACTTGTTGTTTTGTTTGATTAATAACTTCATCACATTCCATTCCAAAAGGTATTTCTGCCCATCCCAAATTTTTAGCATCTTCTCTTGCTCTTGCAACAATAACACTATTATACCCTGCTTTATGTTGAATAATCTCTGCACCCTTTTCTTGTGCCCTAATTAATTCTGGTGAAAGTTCACCTTGTGGGGTGTGTGCCCTGCATTTTAAATTTAATCTTTTGGCTAATGTTGCAACAATATTAACTTGTGGTGATGAACGACTCCCTGCTGTAACAACACCTGTTGTTTTTAAGTTTTTCATTAAACCCCAAGCTGTTCTAACTTTTCCACCACAAACACCATCAATAGTAAATAAATCTTCCCTTTTAAACCACATATCATCTATTTTTTGGATAGGTGTAACAAAATTAAATATAGAATTATTTGTTTTATTTTTAGGTTTTATATCTATCCATTGTTGTTCATTTGCTTCAATTTGTCTTTGACTTAAATCAATGCCTATATAGGGGTAACCTGATAAGGAAGCTACAATGCCCCTCACACTCCCACCAGCAAAACAATCTAATATTTTTCCATTTTCAACATTAAACCACTCGTAACAAATTTCACATAAAGCTGGGTCAAAAATACTTGTTTCTTGTGATTGTTTTATGCCATACTTTTTTTCATCAAATCCTTTTGGCAAACACCCAGCATCTCTCCCCAGTTCCCCTTTTATACCAAGTTTTAACCATTTTTTTCTTCTGTCTATCCAATATTGTTGTTTTGTGTCAAAAACACTAAATGGGGGTATTAAAAATTTGTCTTCTAATTTATTGAATTTTTTCATTTTTTTATCTCCTGTAATTTTTTTATTATTGTGAAAAAATTTAATTTATTTTATTCATTCATTGGTTTTATCTTGTTGAAATAATACATAAATGGGGTGTCAATTAAAGCATTTAATACTTTAAATAAATATCCTAATATCCCCATATTCAATAAAACATAATTTGGAAAAACTCCATAAAATGCTATTGTTAAAAATATTAGGGTATCAAATATGCTTGCTACCATTGTTGATGCATTATTTCTTAACCATAATTTCTTTTCACCAGTTTGGTCTTTTATTTTATGAAATATTGTAACATCTATAATACTTGAAAAAGTATAAGCTATTATTGATGCTAAAGCTATTCTGGGCATTAAGGCAAATATGGCTTGTAAAGATGGTCTTGCCCAATCTTCAAAAGATGGCACATAAAGTAGCATTATCTGGGTGTAAAAAGTAAAAATTACCATTCCTGCTATCCCCAGATAACAAGCCTGTTTTGCTAATTTTTTTCCATACTTTTCACTTATAAAATCTGTTGCCAGATAACTTAAACTGTAAGTGTTCCCAATACCTGCAATTAAACCAAATATTGATGCTAATTGTAAAACTGCTATATTGGCATATATTATATATATGGGTATTAAAATAAAAAGCCCGATTTTCCCAAATATTTTATATAGCACAAGCAGTAATCCTGCCCCTATTAAAAATTCTACAATCCACAAAATTGAGTTAAACAAAATTTCATTCATTTTTTCATTGTCTCCTTTTATTTTTTTATCCCATTAAACTGGGGTTGAGTAACCGTTTTAATGAGTAGTTTAAATTAATAGGTTATATATATAAAGGTTTTGATTTTAACTTCCAATAAACTTCCAATCTGTTCTGTAATTTACTCCATTCAACAAAAGACCAATTTCTAAAATAGTTTGTCTTTTGTGGTTGCGCCCTGTATTTATTTAAAGTAACTAATTTATCTTTATTATAAACAATCAAGTCCCCAAATCTACAACTATTAACCCAAGAACTGCTATCAACACTATCAAAATTAAATCTAAAAATATCATTCATTGCTGTTAAAGCAAAACCGTGCACTAATGTCTTATTTTTATGGGCGTAATCTAACATTGGCTGGATATACCTGTAATCAATTTCCCTTCCAAAACCCACATATTTAAATTCCTTACAATAATTTTTCCAATCATTTAAAGTTCTATTAAAACCTAATTTGCTATCCAGACCATGCCAAACTGCTATTGGGGGTTCACCAATACAATCCCATAAATAATGTCTTATTTCTTTTACTTTTTTATACGGTATAATATTATCAATATCCATTTCTACATAATTATCCCAGTAATCATAATTTTTTTTTAACCATCTAATGTAATTTTCTACATATTTATCAACTGTTTGTTCATCTATATGTTCTAATTTTTGCAAGGTGAAAGCCCCACTATCTATCATAAGATAATGATTTTTTAGTATATTGGCTTTATGTATTCTATTTAAATCTTGGTCTTTAAAATAAGTAAAAGATATAAGATTACTTGAACTTAAATTTAAATTTTTTGAATTAATAACATTAAAATCTGCCCAACCAAAAGATAAAAGTAATTTCAATTCATTCACCAAAAAAATCTGTTAATTTATTCTGGTTTCTTTTCCCCTGTTCAATCTTTTCAATTTGTTCCAATGTTAAATTACTTGTGGGTAAAAACAAATCAGAAACAATATATCCAGTAATCACTTCTTGAAATTCTTTTGTTGTTCTCATAAGGTATTCATATAATAAGTCGGCATTGAAAGAACTGTATTGGTCAGAAAGATTACAAGATAACATAAACTCAATTTCTTCTTGGGTATCTTTAAATTCTTTAACAATAACTGGTATTTCTTTTTTACCCAGTAATTTACAAGCATTAAATCTGGCATTACCATCTATTATTTCATTTTGGGTATTGATTACAATAGGTTGAACAATACCAAATTTTTCAATCAATGTTACCATTAATACAGTTGTTTTGTCAATATTCTTTAAAGTTGTATATTTTTCTTTTAATTCATCAATATTTTTTTCTATTATTTGTCTTATGTAAATCACCCCTTATTATTGTGATAAACCAAGTGGGTTTTTGGTGATGTAAAAAGTTACCCACTTGGAAACGGTTTCACCGTTTTTTAAATGAAGGCTTCTTGGACGGTATAAGTTTAATCACCCATTAATTCATCAATATTATTTAACACCCAATCTAAACATTCCATTATGCCCTCTATTCTGGCTACTGTGGTTGGGTATATTATATCCCTTGCGTGTTTGTTATACTGGGCATCAAAAAATTCTTTTGCATCTCTTATTTCCTGTTCTGTTCTAATCATTTAAATCACTTTCCTTCATCTTTAAACCCAAACCAATAGATTTGAGTTACTGTTTTTTCCAACACTTCTAAACTAACACTCTTTTTTTCAGATTTTTTTAGTTGTATTGTATTCACATACATCACCATATTATCAAATACAAGTTATATATATAAACCTTTTGGTTTGTTACTAATTGGCAATTAGTAGTTCCCCCATAAGTTACTAATTGGTAATTAGTAGTATTAACACCCCTATATTAAACACATCAAATATATATGTTTTTAATAACTGGTTGTTTAAAACACTTAAACAGTTGTTTAAAATAAAAGAAAATAAAATGGGTGTGTTTTAATACACCCTATCTTTTAAATAACGGCT
>Ga0255345_1001323_pt1 | contig 36395 bp, 52 predicted proteins | sample wastewater_treat_6_FD_192415 | JGI IMG/M metagenome (GOLD analysis project Ga0255345, IMG submission 192415) | Wastewater microbial communities from Lulu Island WWTP, Vancouver, Canada - plant20 | ecosystem: Engineered > WWTP > Wastewater > Unclassified | place: Canada: Vancouver, British...
ACCTCCACCGCCTTATCTATGGCGGCGTTCCATATAGCTTTCTCACGTTCCTTTGTATTCTCAGCCCATGCTCCACATACGCACTCTGATTCTCCGTGAGCATAACATTCACACTGTTTCATTTTAACTCTTGCAGCAATATCTTCTGGTGTTAAGTTGCGCCTAACCTTTGACATTGGGCAGCGTTTCATATCTCCCCCCTGATCCTGTCTCGGAATCTTTCAAGTTCTTGTTTGGTCATCTTCACCCTGCCGCTTGGTCGTAGCTTGTGCTCAAGCTGAAACCCGAAACGATTCCACAGTTTTTTCACCCACGACACGGAGCATTTCAGCTCTCTAGCAACCTCACCCCATGTCTCGATCAAATTCTCCCTCGTCTTTGGCATATTTTGGTTCCCCCGGTTTTGGAGTTCTCACGATCCCCAATTTGACAAAGTTATCTTCAAGCCTCTCCATGACGCGCTCTCGGATATATCTCACGCCGCGATCCGTGAGGTCGTAAAAAATGGCAACCTCTGCCTGAGTCGGCCCTTTTTTCTGGTAATGCTGCCGAAGAACGCAGAATTCTCGAACCGTGCAAAATCTATCCAGCCCGCGCCTGACAGCCAAAGCCGCCCGCATGACGATCTCAGCGTCTTCCCTTTTTGGCGTGTAATTGTATTTTATAGGCTCCATCGTCCGAGGTTCCTTCGGGCGAGAGTTCCGAATCCACTCCTTGTTGAAAAACCAGCTCAGGGCCGCATGAACGGAGTCAAAAGGAAAAGTTGTTATTGTCATCGCAATCCTCCCTCGCCTTTCAAATATCCGTTCACGGCTTCCATAAATTCGTTTAAAGCGTAGCAAACCCTGACGGCATATCCTCGACCGCGAAGCGCATCGATCATCGCTTGCTGGGCATCTGTCGGCTTATTGCGCCCGGCTTTAAGCTCGATAAACAGGCCGTGAAAACCTCCGAACGGCTCCGGGATATACAGGTCAGGGATTCCAGACAAAACGCCGAGCCTTTTAAGCCTAGCCGCCTGTCGAATATTGAAACGCCCGCGACCGTTCGGAATATGCAAAATAATCTTCTGCGGATGCTGCATCCGAAACCATTGAACGCACTGAACCTGCAAATTGTCCTCGGCGTATTTAACCTTTGCACTGGCGGCCATGTAAAACTTGCCGCAGCCGGGGCAGACCGAACCGCCACTAACCCAGCAACCGCAATTTATACATCTCTCCATTTTTCAATCCCCCAATAAGATTAAAAAGGACATTCCTCGCCGATAAAATCGTCGTTTGCCGCTGCGCTCTTGCCGTCCCTTATCTTCGAGTTGAAATCGTCGATCATCCGGCGCTTCTCCGCCTCCAAGTCGATCACAGGCTCGGGTTTAGCTTCCGGCTCTGGCTGGGCCTTGATCTCGATCTCGGTTTCAACCCGGGCAACAGTTGCCGAAAGAGATCCGTTTTTCGGCTTCCAGCCCCCGGCGATCACCGCCTCCGCTGCGCGTCGCATCTTTTCCGGGGCCATCTTCCACGCCAGAGACTCAGATCCGAGCAACGCCAAGCCCTTGACCTGAAACTCGTCGTTTGCATCCCACACCGGGCGATTTGAAATCATCTTCGCCTGATTTTTTAGGCTGTTTAGATACCATTCCCGATATTCAGGGCTGCGCGTGTCGTCCTTCAGGTTTCGGCTCAAGCACTCGTAATGCCATGAGCAATACCATTTTGCCTTGCTCCCCTCTCCGCTATTGGTTCCCTGCGGCTCGCCCGTTGACGGAGAGATCCCTCCGGGCCTGCTGCACCTAAAGCCGTCTGGATAGCTCCAAGAGCAAAGGCCGTGATTTATATCCGGCTCCTGATGGTAGCTCACTGCTCCCCCTCTCCGGCGAGGCTGACGTAAAGATCGACAAAGCGGCGCTCGTCCCACATGGCGTCGGCTGTCATTCCGGTCGATGACTTCATTGCGAGCCTAAAAGCCTCGTTTGCCGCCTCCGCATCGATGTCGTTCGGCAAGGCTCGATTTGCCCGGATCAAAGCATAAGCCAGCGTCGCGTCGGCCTTTAAATCCCGCTTCTTGACCCCGAGGCCGTAATTGCGAATATGCGCGATGATGTTCGTCCCCGGATATATCTCGGGATGCTCGAGGCAGAACTTTTTGACCCCTCTGACGAATTGCTCTTCCGTGAGATCAGCAAGCATCATCGCCCACAGGCTGAGGCTCTCTTCGCTAACCCTCCAAGAGGGGAAAGCTGATTCCAGAATTTTCAGCCCCTTCGCCATCGTCCTGCCAGATGTCGATGCCATTCTTTTTTGCCCAGCGTTCGACAACGCTTCCATTTCCCCTGCCTGTGTTTTTATTGCCATTTTTAACCTCCAATGGTGGCTCGATCTTGTTTAGCCAGTTCACGACAAAGCGCCTTGTCTTGTGTCGGCCCGGATGGGTTGAAAGCCATGCGTCCATCTTTCCAAGCTCAACATCGAGGTCGATGTGACCATAAGCCTGATTTGATTTGAGGGATTCGATAAACTCTTGATCAGTAAGTCGGGGAGCGCTTGCGCGACCTACGCTTTTAAGAACTTGTTTTGAAGTAGAAGATGAAGAAGAAGATGAAGATGTGACGGACATTTGATGGACATCTTTCGGACAAGCCTCGGACATCTTTTTCGCTCTCCATATATTTTTGTCCTCAGCCCACTTTCGGCGCGTTATTTCGTCTTTTTGCATCCTTCGGTTGATGATGGACATCTTTCGGACATTTTCAGGACAGTCTTGAACGATTGCGATATTTAACTCTTTAAGCTCGTTTAGAATTGTTTCCCATTCGTCCTTTTCACAGCCCGCCAATTTACGGATTTGATCCGATGTGCCGATGATCAGTCCTCTGATCTCCGATTCCCACATTCGGCACAAGAGGTTGATCCATGCCCCTCGAGTTGCTGAACTTGCCGCCTGAACTGCCGGGTCTTTCAACCAGTCTGCCGGATAAAACTGAAATGCCGGAGTCTTGCTCATTTACTCCCCCTTGATAAAAACCCTTAACTGATCCCTTATGGGCCTTGCTCTAATTCCAACCAGATCGCACAGCGTCAAAAATGAATTAAAAAATCTTGCCTCTGATTCTATCCAAGCCCGAGCTTGTAAAATTACGTTATGTTGATTTTTGTTTTTCGAGGTTTTAATTTTGAAAGCATCTGAAACTCCGTTATGTAAAACAGCGGCCCATAAATTTTTCAAGTTCACGATGTCGATTTGTCGGAGCATATCAGATCGCCAGATCCAGTTGCTCGTCGCCTGCCGCTTCGAGCGCCTTGTCATAGAATTGTCGATTCTCTCGGACGTGATGCTCCCTCGCCGCCTCGATATTCCGACACGCACGAAGGTCATCGACTGACTCAGCGATGAAATATCCGCCGGGCCTTACGACCGAATAACAGATAAGTTTTCCGTGATCTTTTCTGAGAGTTTCGACGCACTGCCGGATCAATCTATCCGGGAGCCCGGTGAACTGACAAAGCTGGTTTCGAGTGATGGCCTTTTCTTTTCCAACCGCCTGCCTTAAATATTTCCACACAACCGCTTCTTCGCCTGTCATCGCCTAATCCTCCCCCTTTGGAGTTTAGAACATTGAAATCTGACCGAGTGATTCTCTGATTTTTGCCTTCTGTTTTTCGAGATCCCTTATTTGATCCCTTGCGCCTCTTGCGTATTCCCTCAGATCGTCCTTGATAAACTTGATATTGTCGTCGATCTGCACGAGCTTCTTGAGTTCCTCGATGTTCGCTTTGTCGATTTTGTCGTTCATTCTGACACCTCCATTCCCTTCGATGCCGCGACGATCTTATGGCAGACCGCCTTGACGCCGGGGATCTTGAGCTCCGCCTTGAGCGCCCGGGCCATCTGATTGAGTGCTGGCATATTGATCACCAAAAGCGACAAAGGCTGCTCTCCGGCTGCGACGGCTTTCACAAGCGCCATCATGTCGGTAATATCTGCCGTCCAGTTTTCGCGGTATGATACGCCTGCGACCTTCGTTGCGGCTGGCTGTACTATCGGCGCGACCTCGAGCGGCTCGTTTATAATAGCCTCAGCCTCTTCAATTTCGCCCTGCTTCTCAGCGTGTAGAGCTGCGGCCAGAGCCTCATCCTCGGCGCGTTTCCGGGCCTCTTCCTCGAGCCTTCTGCGTTCGGCTTCCACCCTCTGCCTCTGCAATGTATCGTAAGCGGCCATTGCGGGCTTGACGATGTTCTCGGCCTCGATGAGCGGAGCCTCGACCTTTTTCTTTTTAGCTATCGCTTCACGATGCGCCTCGTGAGCCTTCTTGATTATCGGATCGAATGTCTCATTGACCTCGGCCCTTAGCTTCTTAATCATGACCAAGACCTGACCGCCGCGCTGATAGCTCGTGCCATCGACGATTTTGAGCCCCTTTGCCTGCTCCGGGACTGAAAGCGCCTTCTGATAAACTTCGTTTGCATTTACAGTTGCCATTCTTTACCTCCCTATGCTGCCAGCGCCTCATCAGGCACGAGCAGACCGTTTTTAATTCTCCAATTCACAGTTGAAACCAGAGCCCTGAAAACCTTGATGTCGTTCCGGTCGTTGTATTCCTTCGAGAGCCGATACGTTCCGTCGCCCTTGAGCTCGACCGCGAATTTTCGGCAGCTCTCGTCATCTGCTGCGTCGTAAGCGGCGAGCTGCAATCCGACGTAAGGCGCGAGGCTTCCTGTTTTGTAATCGATGCGGATTTTGCCGGGCGATAGATTCCACGTTCCCTTTGCGTCGTAAGTTCCGATGTAGCCGTAGATTTCGTCATATACGATCTGCTCGACCTTCTCGGGCTTGAAACCTGTTTCAGCGATAAACTTCTTTCCCGCCTCGATGTAAGGCATGATCACCGGATGGATAGAGCTCTCATCCAAGTCGTTCTGAACCAGATAGTTCATCGCGGCATGGACGGCAGATCCCCGAGCTCGCCCCTCGTCCGTGAACCATTCGCAATCAACGAATCCGGCGAGCTTGAGATACTGCGTCACAGACAGGACAGGCTTTCCGTCCTTGAAATATCTGTGGCTCTCTTTATCGAATGTGATGCCGTTCATTTTGAAGCCCCGCCCATTCGCAGGCCATATTGTAATCATCACCGCGCTTGAGTTCCTTCGCGGATGAAATCCCGAAAGTCTCGGAGAGATAAACATCGACGACCTCTTTTGAAATTTCGTTGCTGTTGGCTATCGCATAGAGGCGCGTGATCTGCTTCTCTGTGACTAAGCTCTTGTCGGCTGGTTGTTCTGTTGGCTGTTCTTGCGGCTGCTCTACCTGCGGCGCAACTTCCGGCGTCGGTTCTACCTCTACCGCATCGATCTCGACGCTTGCCTGTGATATACGCTTCGGCATGAAATCCATCTCGGGCATATCCCCGAAATCGATCTTGTCCTGATCCTTCTCGACCGCAGCTCTGAACTCAGGCGATAGCGTGAGGCGCTTGGAGTGCCTTCTGATCACCGTCTTTTTTGCCATTTCGTCAAAGTCGGTCATCCACGGCCCGGCGTTCGCCGCCTTGCTGCGCTTGCGGATCGCATCGACCTGATCCTTCGTCATGACCTCATAGTCATCGATCCCGTCTTTTGTTTTAACGTGGGAATATACCGCCTGCATCGCGCCGCGAGGTTTCCTAAAATCTATCCGATGAAAAACCGTTCCATTTTCCCAGCCGAACTCGTCCTTTTCGCAGACGATCTCAGCCCGCCAGCTCGAAACGTCCCCGGATCTCTTCGAGAGCTCGATGAGTCCCTTGTAATCGATGATGAGCTGGGCCTCGAGCTGACCTGTGTTCCTGTTCTGATACGGAATCAGATGCGCCCTGCGACCATCCGGCTCAAGCCCCATGCTCGATAGATCCAGCATCGCCTTGAAGATGCTTTCCTTCGAGCACTGCGCGAGCTTCGGAACCCTCATCAGCGCCGTAAGCGCAACCCGGATAAACCGCTCCGGCGTGATGTGAGACGGCAGAGCCTTCGCCACCGCCTCATTGAACTGCTTGCTTTGCAGCCAATCTTTCGCGCTTGCCGTTACTAATCCTTTTTCGTTCGCTGCCATAAAACCCCCTGCCTTTCTCGATGCTTAGTGGACTAGACCAGACATCAGGCTGTTATAATTGTTTGCGAGATCCGCGAGGCGAAGATCAAAAGCCCTTTCGCGCTTGGCATCATGCAGCCGGGCAACTATCCGCTCGGCGTACTGCCTCTCGCGCTCTCTCTGAATTTCATCTTCTGCAAATGCGAGTTCGACATCTCTCGGCGTTACGATCTGCGCGTCTATGTACTGACGCTCGGTCTGCCCCTTCACTTTCACTTTCAAAAATACCAGTCCCCTCATAACTCCCCCCTTTTTTGATATTTGACCCTGCGTGGATCGATAAATTCAGGTTCGTCCTCCATCCATGCGGCGAGCTTCTTGCGTAGAAAACGCCAGCGCCCTCCGACCCTTCTTCCCGGAATACGTCCGGCGCGGGCCTCTCTTCCGAGGATGTAAATGCTGACCTTCAAAAGATCGGCTGCCTCTTCTAACGTGAGAACATCTTCGGTCGTCATGACGCCCTCGCTTCCATGCGCTTCCTCATGCGATCACGCTGACAATCGTCGCAGATAAATCCGGCCAGCGTTTCGGTTCCGTACCAGCCGCCGACACGCTCGCGGCACTCGATGCAGATGCGAGATGTTTTCGCGTGACACTCGATGCAAACGTCATCACCGAGATCAGTTGTGATTTCGGATCTCGGAACATCTGCGCCGCACTCCGAGCAGATCGTGAGATCATTATCGTCGAGATATTTGGATTTCTTGATTTCAAGCATTGTGTCGCTCATATTGCCGCCTTATGGTTAGGGCTTACTTAGTCAAACAGTTAAAAAAAAGCCCTATTGCTTCAGCAACTTTCTTGACCGTTTGTGGATTCATATTTTTACCGAGAAAAACTTGGTTCACAGATTGACGCGTCATGCCGATCATGCTAGCAATTTCGGCATGGTTGTAGCCCTTTCTAAGCGCCTGAGTTCTCAAACGGATCAGATAATCTTTCCGATAGAAGCTGTTTATGTAGAAATCTTTCAACATTTTACGCCCTTTTTTCATATCCCGAACTCCCCCTTTTTGATGATCAACGCTTTATAGTAAGCCCTAACTATTGTCAACGCTTATTTTCCTTTTATCTGCAGTTGTCAATTTTTTCTTTCCACAACTAGCGAGTTTTGCTAGGGAATCCGGCGATGAAAAATTTTTCACGTCATTTAAAAAAATGCATGGGCCGAAAAGGCATCAATCGGCTAGAGTTGGCAGAATTGCTCGGTCTAAGCCCCCCGAGAGTGAGCCAATATCTAAGCGAGACCGAACCCGCCCCGAACCCTGCAAATACTGACAGTACTAGATTTTTGTTTTTTCGTGTTTCGGCCGTCCGCCCTTTCTGCCGTTTTTTCGAGATGCCTCGCGCTGTGCGTCGGTCGGATGCTCGCGAGATTTGCTTGCCATTATCGACGCGGCAGATTTTGAATCGGTAGCTATCCACTGAACTAATTTAATCAGCGCCTCCTCGTCGGTTGTTTCAACTATTTTCGCGATCTCCGTTTCCCATTCGCCCTCGCGGGGATCGCTGATCGCGTATCGCAGCTCACTAATGAGATAGCGCATCAGAGGCGTTGCGAGATCAGGATCGTGCGAGAGGATATTCCCTGCGCCGCGCTCCCACGCGTAGCACAGCGCCCAGAGATTGTTGCGCACCCAAAGCTCGTTTATTTCCATTGTTCGTCTCCGTTGCGACTCGTGGTCGCATTCAATTATTTTTCTGCGCTTACGATCCTATCTCCATAGTGCTGTGCGCTGCAGACCCTTGAGTTATGCGCGCACTTGCCCCAGCCTCCACGTGTAGATCCACATATGCCGCATCGCCACGCTAAGTCTCTTTGATGCCGCTTGTAGGCCGCCTCATAGCTCCTGTGAGTGCTGCGTACCGCCCCCTCGCTGCTGATGATACAGTATTTCATATTATTTTCCCTTTCCGCGCGTGAGCGCTGTTATATTGCACGATATACTTGCTTGAGTATCCCGCACATTGTTCGGCTATCAATACAGCCTATGCGCCATACCTTGCGTTCTATATCCCACGCCGCATAGGGTGCTATACGTATCCGGCGCAGGTGTCGCATCGCCCATATAGTTTTTAGCAGTTTCATTTTATCCCCTTTCCGCGCGTGAGCGCTGTTAGCCTGTTATTTTGTTTCTTCATCATCATAATCACAGTATAACCCACGCGCTCAGGATAGTCAAGACAAAAAAAGGGTTTCTTGTACGATTTTTTTGCGGTTTAAGGGCTATTATGGCGATTTTACGGGGGAAGGCTATTTTTTAGGGTTTTTTGGGGCGCTGCGCGGGATCAGGATTGCGCCAAACTGGGCGAGTCCGGAGCCAAATTATCTCGTCCTGTAGATCAGCCCAACCCCGCAGGAGCGGCAGGCGCTCGATAGTACACCACTCGCGTCCGTCGCTCTCGATCCAGCAACTGCGAACCTCTGGCGCAGTGAGCGCTGGCCGCGGCGGCAGGCTATGTATCGCGTCGATCTGGCCACGTGCTGAGCATCCGAGCAGTGCGAGAGCCATCGGGATCAGGCACAGCAATCTCACGCTCGCGCTCGATGCGCAGCAACTCTCTCTGTCTCTGTGCGATCTCTGCATCAGCTAGTGCCTCCGCGCTGCGAGCGAGTGCGTCGCGTTGTGCGTTGCGATCCTTGTACCACCAACGCAGCGCACCCGCGATAGCAGCGAGCAACGAAATAATTCCGACGATGATTTCAGCTGTCATGTTGGTTCTCCGGCTGCGAGCAGACGTTGAGCGTACATATCGGCCTCGATGCGAGCGTGAAAATGCGCGATCAATCTGCCAAGCGCAATTTCAGCGGCGATATTCCCGGCAATCTCTTTTTCGAGCACAGCGATCAGCTCTGCCTCTCGCTTCTCGTCACTGTTCCGAGGCTCGTCGCTTATATCTTCGCCGAGCTGATTTTTATGCGTGAACACGCTCATCGAGCCTGCCTCGGTGATCTACTTTTCGGACTTGCTCTTGAGAAGCGAGCCGAGAGCGGCCTTTATGATCGACACGAAATTATTCTTCGTGAACGAAAAGACCACGAGAGCGACTACAAAAAGACCTCCGACCACCCACTCGAACGGCCCGCCAGTTGTGAAATACGCAACGCATGATTCTAACTGTGCATCCATGACTGCCTCCTATTGTTTAAGTTTCATTGCTTTCTGCCAGTAATACAAAAAGACATCCTTCAGCCCGGCTTTCGGGGTTGTTACTTCGACAGCTTCAAACGCAGGCTTTGCAGCTTCCCTTGCAGCCGCTTCCTCCGCCTCGATGAGCGCCCTATATCGCTGCATATGCGAGAGCACCGCCGGGACATATTTCTGCGTTTCCTTAAACGGAGGGATCTGTCGTTTGTACTTCTCGACGTTGCCTTCTCCGGCGTTATATCCGGCAAGCGCGAGCTCGATGAAGTTGAAGCGCTTCATCAGCCATGCGAGATATTTCGTCCCGCCTGCGATGTTCTGCTCAGGGTCAAAAACATTTTTCACCTTGAAGCGCCTAGCCGTCGCGGGCATGAGCTGCATCAACCCCTTTGCCCCTGCGACAGATATCGCCTGCGGATCGCCGCGAGACTCCTGCCAGATAACTCCGGCGACGAGAGACTCATCGAGGCCGTTGCGTAGAGCAAGCTCGGCTATCAGCGCCCCGTACTTTTCGCGGAGCTGCTTGAGGGTTTTCATATTGCCCCCTTTTTAGGATTTTTATGCGTTGACCGCGCAGCGTTCGCGGCATTGATCCTGAGTGACCATCGAGTTTTCGATTCCGACACACAGGTTTTTGATCTCGTTCAGCTCTCGGTAAATTCTTTCATGACTGATTCCGACATCTCTGCGGTTGGCAAATTCGCCGTGTTCGCGCAGATTATTTTCCGATATTTCACGCAGGCTGGCGGTTATCTCTGCAAGTGCCGCCGTGAGTTTAGAATCTCCGGCTTCTCTGGCGGTTGCTTCGTCTTTGATTGATGACTCGCGGGCGATTTTTTCCGTCTTGTGATCGTATTCGACGCGCCTGATCTTATCTATCAGCAAATAAGCTATCACGGCGATCAACATCGCCACGCCTGCGGTAATCAGCGTCCATTCAAAGGCTGTCAGAGTCATGCGAAGATCCTCCATATTGCGAAGGCCAAAGGCGCGATTAGCTTGCTGCCGAGATCCCAGATCGTGTCGGAGCCCTTCCACTTGTCGAAGCAAAACTCATCGACGAGAGTCCATGCCGACCATATTGCAGGGATAATCCATCCCCACAAAACACCTGCGAGCGCAAACGTAGCTCCTGCAAAGATATGTGCGGCAAACTCTACCTTTTCAAGATATGTCTTTATGCCGAGCTTTTGCAGCAATCGAGAAAGCAGCCAGTTCGGGTTGAGATAGTTTGGCATATTTAAGAACCTATTTTATATGATATTGACCCAATGATTGCTCTGTCAGAGTTATTTTGTCCGTTTCCAATCAGAGAAGTGCTTACCCCTGCCTCTATATAATAGAATCTTAAACGCCGGTTGTAGGGGCTCTCTCCTACGATGAAGCAATAGCCTGGATATGCTATACTGTTGTTTTGGATTATTGCGTGGCCACTTAAATAAGAACCAGCAGTCTTGCTTATCCCAATCGGGAGCGAAAGATATAAGTAATAAGCCCCACTTCCTTCGTCACCTCCATCGCCAGAAAAAGCGAAATCGACTTGTATGTTTCCGTTTTTTTCAACAACATATGAATATGTGTTGGTAGTGTATTCCGGCGCAGTCTCACCAGAAGTCCCAAAATATTTTCCTGATTCTGCGCTATTTTGTCCCACAGACATCAAAAATCTTATATTTTCTTGATATTTTCCAAAACCATCTTGCGAAGTCAGCGCCGTTACAGTCCAAGCGTTTCCTGCCGTTGCATATGTAGTTCTGAAACTTCCAACCGTTTCGCAAGTTTTGCCGACCTCATCTCCAAGAGTAAGCCCCGAGGCCATGATGAACATATCGCCCTCATCGTCGCAGTCCTCGTCTCCCTTTTGGCACATATCAGCCGCAGCCGCGCCGGAAGATATGCGAGCAGGATTTCTGCTAAAGGCGAAATAATTCTGCGTGTTCCCCTGACAGGCGTGAAGAAACCACGGCATATCCTCCGACCAATTCGCCTCTGAGATGCCTAAGAGATTTCCGTCCGTATCAGATGCCGCGCCAAATGTCGTCGAAACCGGAGCTGTGAACTCAAGCGCAGCTCCGCCGTTTGGCATACCGACGAGACATGGATTGCTTGCCGAAAGAGCGTTGCCATCCGAGCCAACTATCGAAAGCGTCGAGCCGGAATATTTCAACTTGCAGTTGGAGGTTTCCCCGGCCTGCAAAAGAACGCTCGATCTAGCGGCCTTGATATTGCCGAAACTATCGACTTTCCAATTTACAGCCGCCCAAGCAATCGAGCTCACCAACACAGCCCCGACCGCCCAGCTCATAACTTTAAAAACTTTGCTCTTGATCGTCATTGAAATCCTCCGTTTTTAGATACAAAAAAACCGCCATCGAGGCGGGTTAGTTAAAAAACGATGTCATCTTGAATTTATTCAACCTTCATAGCTTTGACGCTGGCTTTCCAGTTTATATCTGTTGCCGCTTCGCCTGTGACTTCAAGGTCTATTGCCTGAGCCACCGCATCGGCCACGAAATCAGCTCCCGCCCAGCCGTCCGTATTGAACTCATTTGAGATCGATGTCCCTCCGAGTTGTGTCACGTTTCCAGCGCTGTTGCGATAGAAAGTCGCCGCAAGGTCGGCACGATAAAACGCAGATCCGTCCGATTTGCGACCTATGACATTTGCCTCAACTGACCAGAGTTCGCCTTCGGCAACTAAAACGGTTGCGAGCTGCGTCGCGGTTGCGTCTGTGGTCGAAACAGATCCGGCTGTCCATTCATCAGGCAGATTTAAAAACGGCTGAGAGAGATAAAGCCCTGTCCTCGCGTCGGTAATATCCGCATCGGTAATTGCAGTGACGCCAGCTCCGACATATATCGATGCGATCTTCACATATCCGGCTGGGACGGCTGGCTCGGCAGGAGCTCCGGCAGCAACGCCCGCGACGTATGAATAATCGAAGGAAACAACGTCCCTTTTATAAACATTCTGCGTCGTTATGCTTCCGCCGCCGTCCTTGATATATCTGGATTCTGAATCGGCATCGTCACGAGCTGCCTTAATGCAAACGATATCGATGCGAGGATCGCCCGGATCTGCCGCGTCAACTGTTATCGACTGAGCCGCAGCGACATAAATAGGTTTGAATTTTGGCTCATCTGCGTCGGCTTCACTTGATACATATTGAAACCCGCGCCCTGTGCCGATCTCGACATCCATGCCTCCGGCTGCCGATACAGCGCAATCGGTATCAAAAAAGACAGCGGTTGCGGGATCTCCCAGCATCCTCCGCAGGATGTAATCATATAAAAATTGCTCATGAATACTCTGCGCGTCTTTCTGATCCTCTGTTACCACCAACTCGCCTTCGTTGTACTTCACGCGATCTGACATAGTTTCCCCTTTATTCGATGATCATGTTAAAACGAACACCAGCCGCGCGGTTGCGGTCGATGTACTGATAGACTCGAGTGTAAATCGATTGGTCGGTAAAAAGAACGTCGTCCATGAAAGAATCACGGTCAAGATATGCCTGCCGATCCATAAAAGCGTCGAGTAATAGACCTGAAACTTGCCAAGGGATGAAAGCCGTAAATATACAGAAAGTATCGTCCCAAAATCTAGCGCCCCGGTCGAAATAATCCCTGTCGGCAAAGCAGCCGTCGGTCAGATGCTCGACGATATAAGCGCCCTTGGTAGTAAGCAGATTGTTGATGCCGGATTCTAAAGCTGGCTTGGTGACTTGATCGTCCCAGCTTCTTATCCTCATCTGGAGATTTGCGTCCGGCTCCATTTCGCCGCGAACGAGCCCCCGCCCCTTCGCGTGTAGATCGAGCCTGTTTTCCTCGGCCTGAAGTACTTGAGCCGATAGGACAAATTCATCGACCGTCGCTTCAACCGCCTCCATGATCTTGGCGATTCCTTGATATATCGCCAGACCATCCTCGAGGCTGTCGATCACCCACACGGCAGGATAAAGCGCCTCGATGCGGGCGAGTATTTCGTCTTGAGTTCTAGGCATAATTTATGAGGTCGTCACATCTCCGCCGCGAATGATTTCGTCGGCGCTTGGAGCTACGTTTCCAGATGGGTCGTTTATTGTGACCGCTTTGATGCCCGGAACCGCCTGAACGACTGCGGTCAGGGCTGAAAGATACATTGTCTCGGCGACGTTTAGACCGTCACGATATGCCCTTGCTGCGGCTATCGCCGCCAGCCTGACGGCTTCGGTATCGACTCCGGCCTGATAAGTCAGGCTCATGTCGATATCCTGCTCGACTGCGGTTGCCCCATCGACATTGATAGTTATGCCGCAAGCCCGCCAGTTGATGAGCTCTGCCAAAACCGCAGCTTCGAGAGTTGCGTTTGAGTTGCCGTCCTCGTCTGCGATATAGAGCGTCACATATCCAGAGGCAGCCGTTGATTCATCGAGCGCGGCAAAAAAGACGCCGCCAACTTGTAGCGCGGCAGCTTCGACAGCGCCGACAGTCGCCCGGCGCAGAGTTTCGAGATATTTTTTGATTCTATCGCGGAATCGATCATCGCTTTCTTCGTCAGCCCCTCCGACAAATTTAGAAGAGTTGCTTGCCGAGATCGATGCGTCGTCTAGGGTCGTTTTGATGACCGTTATAGTGGCAGCGGTTACGTTTCCGCTCGTGCCACCCTCGACCGCTTCGGCTGTTATTGTCACCGAAAGCCCTGTCAGGGTCTTGGTCTCGGTCGTTTTAAAAACAACCTCGTCGTCGGTTCCTGCCGGATCTGTCGCAAACAGAGATCCCGCATCGATTGTTATATCCCCGGCGTCGGTGTTTGCCCTTGTCAGCGTGATCGAGCCGACCGCCTTGACGGATGCGATCCTCTCAAGCTGCCAATGATCCCACGCGAGGACATCGAGCGCGTCCCCTTCCGCAGTATCGACGAAGGTCTCGGCAAGTCGCCTGAGAGCCATTACGACAACCTCGTCGCCTATTGCAGCCGCCGATCCGATGACGGTATCGTTCACAGATCCGGCTTCCCAATTCGTGAGATCGGGGTTGCGAAGCTGCGCCTCGTCTTTGCCAACTTGATATAGGTCTTGGAATTTTGAAATGATGGACATTAGTTGATCTCGAATCCGTAAGCCTGCGAGACCGGAATCCCGCCTTTGGCTATCAGTTCCACCGACACGATGACGCCGTGCTCTTCGCGCTTAATGCCGACCCGAACGACCCTTTCGACATCTGGGTCTTTCGAGACGTTGCGAATTATAGCGTTTCGGAGCTGCGCGATTGTGTTGGCGTTATTAGGACGATTTAAAAAACGGATGATGCCGACGCCCCAATCTGGGCGATGAAATATCTCGCCCGGAGAGGTCAGAAGCATCCGATCAATTCGGTATTTGAGGCCATCTATGCCGGAGGTCGTGCAGAGGTCGCCATTCGACCCGACTCTGAAATCCGACTCTTGATATATATCGGTTCCGAGCTGTGCCTGTTGGTATCTCGTGACCATCAGTTCGCCTTTGTAGTTGAGGTCAAGCTATTTGCCGGAGGCGGGGTCGCCGGGGCTCCTGAAGTATCCAAGCCCGAGGAAACTCCGCTATGCGTATGCGTAATCACCCAGTTGTAAAAAGCTGCGGTCGCCATTGCCTGTTCGCCGCCAGCACCGTTTCCGAGAGTGACCGCCGGGGCCGTGACATCAGCAGCAGTTCCGGCTATGACTGACGCATTTGCAGCCGCATCGACTTTTGCATTGCCTCCGGCTTTGACCGTTGAGTTGCCGCCGGATTCAACATCAACATTTCCAGTTACGACCATCGAGACGTTGCCGTTGATCGTGACATCGAGGTTGTGACCCGGCTTGCCGACGAGTAAAATCTTGTCGTGACCCACGCCCGCAGGGATAGAGTCGAACTTGTTAGGCATCCTTGCGACGACGATCCCGGAGTTGATGTCGTCGTTTGTAAATATTACGACGACCTCGTCCCCGATCTCTGGCAGCACGAAAAGCCCGAAGCCCGAGCCTTCGTATGCAAAGCCGAGCCTTGCGTTTGTCTTTTTGCCGCTTGGATGCAGGGTTAAATCGAGATCAACTCCTGAGCTGTCCGACCGAACAGTCACCTTATCGATTGTCGCGTTGCTCGGGGTCATCAGCTTTGAGCCTCTTTTATGATCTTATCGGCATCGATGAAGTTTATGAAATCGACGTTCAAACTATATCCGCTTTCAACCGAAAACTTATGCGCCGCCTTTTTGACGTAATAGGGGCCGTACATTTTGTCGGAATCGTAGAGCTTCGAGAACACGCCCGCCAGCTCGTCGGGATATCCCATCCTTTTGAGATGCCCCTGACGTTCTGAATCGCTCATGCTGTGAAAGTTAAAAACGCCGTTGCTGTCGGCATGAAACCCGACAAAAACAGCGTCGCCGTGTCTTAAAGTCATCAGCGACTTATCGGAGCCTGAAAACAGCGTCCGAGCCTCTTCTGTCTCGAGGCTGCCGCTCATCTCTTCCCTCACGAGCGCCCAATAAGTATCCTCGGCGATCTGATCGAGCCGCGCCTTGTCGTTTATATTGGAAACCGTGAAGCGTATTTTTTCTTGTTTATCGACTTTATCTTCACCAGATACGACTTTGCGCTCGGGATCTTTTTTCGGATATTTGCCGATGAGCGTCTTTTTCTGCTTGTCGTCGTAGCTTCTGACCTCGATGCTGGGAGCCCTTTTCTTGCGTAGATCGCGCTCGATCTTGAGCTTTTTTAAGTTCTTGCCGTATAGAAAAAGCTCGACGTAAGTATCCGGGGTCAGGTTCTTCGCCTTTGTGATGATCAGCTTATCCTTTTCGATATAGCAGATCAGCCCGGCTTGCTGCACCAGATCGACTATGAAATCCCAGTATGACTCGCCCTCTTCGGTTCCAGCCTTGTGATTCCAATCGCTTTTAAACTCCGAAAGATTCGGGGTTTCCTCGATGCCCTTGAGCACGACCTCGATCTCGGCAAAAGCCGCCTCTTCAGCGAGCAATGCTTTAACGATCTGATCGACAGGCTTGCGAAGGTCGATCATTTCGTCGCCGATCATGGTATCGATCAAAAGCCCGGTATAATCCCTCGCTTCAAAAGATACTTTTGATCCGTCATCTGAAAACTCCATCGACGGAACATCTACAAAGCCGACAAACATGAGATTTGAATCGTCGCAGTTCGTTTCGCCCCCGGCGCTTGACTTGGTGTCCATATGCACCTGAATTGCCAGCGACCTGACGAGCCTCGGATCAATCGGCTGCTCTTTAAAATTACAAACGACCTTTGCCGTGTCTGCTTCTCTGTACGAATTGCACTCAACCGTGACCTCTAGCGGATAAACAGGAGACGACACGACCTTTTCATCGTCGCCCTCGTAGATCGCCGATAAAATGACTTTTGCCCACGGATAGAATACGCGCATATTTTTTTATTGTGGAATGACAAGTTTCTCACCGACTGTAAGTGTCGTTGTGGTCTTTCTGTTTTTAGCCAATATCTTCGGCCATTCGTGCGGGGTTCCGTAATATCGCAGCGACAAGAGCTGCGGCGTGTCCATCTCTTCGACGATATGTTCGACAAGCGGCGCTGTTTTTGCCTGCGCCTCTAGTCTGATAATTGCGTCTTGGATCTCGCCGTGATTTTTAGAACATTCCCGCCGGAGCGTTTTGAGCCAGATGGCAACCGCGAGCTCATCTTCAAAAAGCCCGGACGGAGCCGCCTCTGATATCCCTGCGCCGTTGCATTGCTGCGTTACATCTAGCAAGTGCTGACGCATTGATTTCATTTCGGCAATTTTGCCCTGTATCTCTTCTGGGGTCATAATTTAAAAACCCTGTTCGCGGTTCCGGTCGCCCTGTTCATCGGCGAGCTGATCTTTCCGAGCACCTTGCTGTCGAGTCCCAAAGGGAGCGAGTTAAAAACAGAAGTCACGCCTGCAAAGCTGTTTCCGACCTTCCCGATCAGGCTCATAGCCGACCGAAGCGGCTTTTTATAATCCAACTCGAAAGCGCCGTCTCCGGCGTCTGCCATAATTTCAAACGTGATGTCGTATTCGATCTCGTCGTGAGCATGGAGCTGAAAGTTTGCGTCCTCGATGATCGCGTCTTTTGCGACCTGTCCCCACTCTATCGACAGAGCCCTTTTCGACTTTTTGAATATCTCGATCTGCTCCCGGTAATATGTAGCAGTCGCGCCGTTGAGCTCGTTATCCTTTAAAATACCGTGAATCCTGAGCGGCGTATTGTTCGTCGTGATGATCTGCGCGGAGGCGACATCATTTCCCGGATAGTTCGTCTTTTTGTATTTCGTCTCCCCGCCATAATCCATCGTTGCGATAGGAGATGCGGCGCCTTTTAGCGTAAGCGTCTGCGCCGAGCCGAAGGCGTCGAGGGCTTCCCCGAGCCTGTTCATCCAGTTCCCGCCTGATCCGCCACCAGAGCCACCTTGCGCCCGAATGACAAAATCAAACATTGCGCCTGGCAGAAAATCATAAGCCATATCAGCGGCGCTTTTTACGTTTTGAATGTTTTGGATGAGTGCCATTTATGAAGTCGCTAGGCTGAATCGTTTATTCGATGTCAGCGGTCTGTCTTTCAGCTTGTCGAATACCTCTCGAACCTTGAACGCAATGCGGTCTGGATCGGCGTTGTCTTTAAATTCCTGCTTGATCGTTATGCCGCCGTTGAAGTTCTGGGTAATAGTTGGAACTGCCCCTTTGCCCTTTGCAACGCCGCTCTGAGAGCCTTCCGCCCCCGGAATCCGGCTAGGGATGGACGGCCCTGTTCTGATCTGTTGGATGGCGTTTGAAGCGTTTTTTGCGACCTTCTGATGCGTCTCGTCGAAACCTTCCTGCATCAGCTTGAAAGCCTCGGGGATTGAAGAGAGCCCGCCCGATTTCAGCATATAAAATGCCGAGGCAACTGCCTTAAGATATCCGAGAAAGATATCGAACGGAGTTTTTATAGCGGTCACGATCAGCGTGAGATAATCGATGAAGGTTTCAAAAACTATCAGGACTTGATTTAAAACTTCGCCGAAGTTCCTTCCGCCCATCTCGGCGTTGCCTAGCAGGACTCCGAAAAAGCGATCTATCGAATCGATGAGCGCCTGAAAGCTGCCGCCGAGTCTATTTTTGAGATCCTCAGCTCTTTCGCTGCCGGAGCCAAGATATTCAATTAAATTTATGACAGGGCTTGCAAAATACTTCACGACATCGAGCAAGCCCGATCCTGCTGCCATGAAGATTTCAATCATCCCTGACATGCCAGAAGTCAGAATTTCTTCGTTCTTTTCGAGGAACTCGTTCAGGCTTCTCAAGGTTGTTTTTACTGATTCAAACGCCTGATTCCCGGCGACCCTTTTGATGATGTCAATCAGGTCATAGAACGTAGCCTTGATCGTCGTGAAGGAATCCTCAAGCAGCCTCATCGTGTCGGGAGTGACCACGTTGTTTAGAGCGTCTCTGATTGCCTTGAGCCTCTCGTCCGGCTTCATCTTGTTGATCGATTCAGGATCTAGCCCGAGCAGCTTCGGCAGACGATCTCGGCTCTTAGCCAAGCCCTGCAACATCTGCTGGGCATCTAGCGCAGTCACCTCTTGCGCTTGCCCGGTGAACTGGCCTGCGATAAGCATCTTTTTGATGAGTTCGGTAAAATCCCCGCCCATCTCCCCGCCAGCCTTGAGATATGGGTCGATGATAAACTGACCGATCTGGCTGAAATCCTTTGCCGTCCCCGGCGCGGTCTTTGCCGCATCTACGAATTGCTTGAGCTGCTCTTCGGCAACTCCGACAGATGCCTTTAAATTCTCGGCAGGGCTTAACTGCTTTCCGGTCGCGTCCTGATATTTCAAGTTCGCGTTGACGAGGGCCGAAAGCGCAAGGCGCTGATCTTCAAACTCTTGATTGAGCGAAATAAGCTCCTTCGAGAAGTTTGAAATCGCCCTTGTAGCTGATGAAAACGCCCTAGTGATCGCGTTGGCAACTAGGTTTGCACCTGTGACCGCCTTGAACATCGACCCGGTCATCCCGGTCGTCTGGTTGGTGATATTTCTGGCTGCGTTTGTAGCTTGATCGCCGATCTTGATATTGGTCAGGATGTCATATTGAGTTGTGCTCATGAAACGCCCTTTTCCTTCGCAACGATCTCTTCTACCGCATCGAGCAACGCCCAGCGTTCAGTCACAGTCATTTGCATAATTTCGCTAAGCGGCTGATGTCCGTATCTCGCCAGATACGCTATTTCACGCCAGAGTCCTTTTTTCAGGCGGTCGGTTCTAAAGGGCTTTCTTCCTGCCCTCCGAAATTGATGTCGTTCAGATGCTTTCTGAGCTCTACGACTTCGGCATAAGTAAAAAATGCGTCGAGGTCTACGAGGACTTCGTAATTGCAAGCCTGCCCGTCTATCTCCCTGATCGTCATGCGGAGCTGCTCATTCAAATATCTAAGCTGCCCGCTGAACTTGGAGGCATCCCCGACCTTTTCAGCCGCGAGCTGCTCCATGCGTGTCGTCATCGGCACAAAGCCGATCTTCTTGCCGCTTTTTAACTGCTTGATGATGAGATCCATATTTCCCCCCTGCTGGTTAAAATCGCATTATGCGATCTGTTCGTAATCTTCAGCCGTGAAATCGAGCTTCTTCGTGAACTCTTCCGCTGTCATGCTGCGGCTGATCTTGATGCAAGCTCTGCGAAAGGCATAAGCCTTGACCGAGCCATCCGGCAGCGACTCTTGGATCTGAACTCCGAAAACATTTGTTTCCTCGTTGTTGTCGGCGAGTTCGATCTGCGCTTGCAGAAGATCCTCGAGAGCTCCGTCCTCTATTTCATAGGTGATAGTCCCCGAATGACCGTTTTCAACTCTGGAAACTCTCGGACGTTTTTCGCCGAGATATTTCTTTTTCACTATTTCGCCATCGTCGTTGAAGTCGGCGCTTTTCGCGTTGAATACAGCGACAGGCTGACCGTCTTTCGTGACGGTGACTTTCAGGTCTTTACCGATAATTGTCGGCATTTTCATATCCTCCCGCCGGGATCATGCCCGGTCGTATCTGTTAGAGTTTTTTATTGATTAGCCTGCTGACTGCTCTTCGCGAACTTCGACGCCTGTCCCGATCTGCGCTTTCAGTACGATGTAGCGCATCGAGCTGAATATCCTTACCTTGAGCAGAATATTGAACTCGCCGTTTGCGATCGTGTAGTTGTCGTTGAGGGAATCGATATCGACTAGGAACGGAAGCGTTCCGGCATCAACGTCGGCTTTGGTCGGGATGATTCCCTTTTTGCCGAGGTCGTGCAGAAAAGCCTCGATCTCGCCTTTGATAGTGACATGATTTTCGCGCTTGTTGACCTTGTTCTGCCAAAACACCAAGCGATCAGCTATGGAGTTCTGAAGGAAGTCGGTCATGCGACGCCTGAGTATCGGCTCTTTGCCGGAGGTCAGGTCTGTGGTTACGCCGTTTTTGAAGCGGTAGCCGTAAGCTGGGTTGAATGTAAGCGCGGAGATCCCGGCCTTGTTCAACGTGACGTAATCATTCCAAGTAAAGCCCGTTCCGCCGCTCGTAAGCCCGGCTATGCAAGTCGCATACTTCACCGACTCAATCGTCGCAGGATCTATCTCAGGGCCGAAAACCGAAAGGATCGAAGCCATGACGCCGGAAGCCGGAACGTCGATATAGTCGCCCTTCGTGAAGCTCCACTGCTTATGATACGGATAGACATATACAATTCGGTCATAGCGATAATTGGCGACATCTGCGACAACGTCGGCAACTGTGTCGTCGTACTCTCCCGCTATGATCGCGATCTTGTCCTCATTCAAAGCGACATGAGATTCGAGAGCTGCGTTGATCGCGGCATTGTACTTTCCGCAGATCAGGATATTGACATCGTTCACGTCCTCGAAAAGACGGATTCCGTCCTTGTTCGATCCGTCGCCTGTGTAATCGGTATCGGCAGGAATTCCATCTACGCCACCAGCTAGATCGGCAGCGGAGGCAACGTCGGGCTTTGTCGTCTGGCCTGTTTCCATCGCGCCATCAACATAATCATTTTCAGGGAATACGAGAGCGGCTGCGTTCAGGTTGTCGGCATCGAGGACGAGCTCGTCTTTATAGAATACCTTGCAGCGAAAGCCCTGAGTGATGCTGACATCGCTGGCAGCTAGTATCTGAGCTGAAAAGTCGTTGCCGTATAGGCCGACATATTTCGCCGTTACTTTAAAGACAGGAGTCTCCGCCGCGTTGAAAGACTTGGTCGCCTTTGCCTGAGTGCTGGAAGCAACTCTCACGACGCGAAGCTGATTGAACTTCTTGTTCGCAAGAATGTTGAAGCCGTTGTATCCGTTACCGGATGCAGCGCCGTATCCGCCAAAAATGCGGCTGAACTCGGCAGGCGAGCCGACAGAAACGATCTCATTTACCGGGCCGCGCTCAAATTCACCCACCACGCCGACGACGCCAGTTCCGCGACCTTTTACCTGTCCCGGAGGGTCTTGCTCCAAGATATAGACGCCATCGACTTGATATGCGTCGAGTATGTTTGCAACTTTCATAATGTCAGGCATTTTTTCCTCCATTAAAAAAGGCTCCCTTCGTGGGAGCCTGTTTGGTTTCGACTTCTGATTTTAACTTCTCATCTATTCAAAAATGATTTGAACCTCTTCCGGCAATGCAGCCAGATCCTCGAGCGTCTGAGTTCCAACTCTCCAATCGAGGGTCATCTTCGTCATTTTCGGCTGAGTTCTTAAAACTACGATGTCAGCCCTTGAGTCGAGCTCTACTAAGGATCGAAACTCTCTACGAGCTCCCGAGTCCTCGGTATCCTGCCACCTGAAACCCTTTATTGAATATCCGGCTTTCAGGTTGTGATAGTTGCTCATCGCCAGATAAAGCCCCGAGTTGCTCCGATATGACGGATAGCTTCCCGAGTAGCTTTCGACCTGACTCATGAGCGCATCGATGACCTTGTTTTGATACTCTCCCCTTTGCGTCGCCGAGCGCGTCCAAACGTCGATCTGGATTCCGACCGACATATTGCCGATTCTATAAGTGGCGATCACGCTGTCGTCATCGCCATCTGATTCGTCTATTTGCTCAGGAGCCCTGAGCCTTGCGACAGGGCTCGATGTCACAATCGAGATCGATGGATATTGTATTTTTGTTCTTGGATCGGGCCACGATCTCATGACCGCCTCGATCCCTGAGACGTTTGTCTCGAGATGCGACGCTAGCGTGTCGATCATAGCTCCGAGGACATCGATTGCCATTTCAGCCCTTTCGTGCGACCTGTTCGACTATCCGGTCACATTCCCTTTTGAGTTCCTTCTTGATAGCTGGCAAAAGGCTCTTGGCTATAAAATGCGGCTTAGTGCCTGACCTTGCTATTTTGCGCTGAACAGCCCTTGCGATGCGCCGGGTTTCCACCTCGTCGCCTCCAAACTTTCGCCTTGCCCATTCATAAATTGCTTTAAACGGAGCCCAATGCGGTCTTGATCCGACCTCAATCACCGACGCATATGGACAGTCGTTTCTTATTTCAGCCCCATTGCGGAGCGTCTTGGCGTCCCATGAGTTCTTAAAAAGCCCTCTATCAACGACGCCTGAATCGCTCGTTTTTTTGATCGAAGCCGCTTTTCCGAACTCGGCTGCATTTGTCACAGCTCGCAAAATGCCTTGATTGACCTCTTTCAGCTTTCGCGTGATCGTCGGCCCAAGCTGCGCGGCTGTGATTTTAATTCCCATGAATTTTGACCATTATGCCGCTCATGAATATCGCAAGCGGCGTTGATAGCAGCACCTCGACCGATTCGACGTTGTAATCTATGCCGTCGAACCGAACGCGATCCCCGGAGCTTATAAGCGCCGAGCCCATCGCCATAAATTCGCTTTCGATGGGAGTCGTATCTCCGGCCCCGGTTACTTTGGAGCTCTTCTTTTGCCCGACGATCAGCAACTTGACCGGAGTTTCTACCTCGGCAGAGCCTTCGATCTCTCCGTATGCGTTAGCCGTTCCGCCTGTCGTCGTTACGATATAGGCGTTGGCGTCACCCGGGGCGACATCTCCGAAGATCGATTCAAATTGAGATCCAATCGCTTCGTAATTCATCAGATGACCTCAAGCTCCGGGCCTTGCATAGAGTTGTAGCCCTCTTCAAGCGAGCGAATTGCCCGCTCTAAAGCGTCACGTTCTGCGCGTAAGGTTGTGATCAGATCGCCGTTATCAACCGATATCTTTCCGATTGAATAGCTTTTCGGCAGGCTGCTCAGACTCGTCAACTGCGCGTCTATTGCGTCCCTTCGCGCTTCCAGTTCCTCTTTTGTCGGCTGCGCCATCGTCTAACTCCTTCATCGGTTCGCTTTTCGCCTCCGATGATTTGATTTCGGTGCAATACGGATGCCCCCTAAGATAAGCGATCTCAAGAGGGTCATCCGTATCGATCAAGCATGCGTCGTCGGATCTCATACGCTTTAGTCCACCGACGAGCATCAGGGGGTAAATTGTCTTAAATTTTGCCATTATTTACCGCCCTTCATGGCCTTTGGTTTTGCGACCGACTTTTTGATCTCTTCTACTGCTGCGGATTTCGCCTCCACCGGAGCGATAGGCTCAAAAGCCTTTGGAGCCTTTACCTCGTCGAGTCTTTCGACGTACTTCGCGACAGACAAAATCTTGATCGCTTCTGGATCGTTTATCTCCAAGATTCCATCTGGCCCGAATTTCGGTAAAATCCCTTTGATAGATGCGCCCGGTATTGATTTGAATTTAGCCATTTCAATCCTCCTTGAGTGTTCAAGAAAAACCCTCCGGGGAGTTGGAGGGTTAATCTTAAAGGCTCAACGACTAGGTCTTATATCGTGATCCCATAAAGCAGCTTGTTGCACTTTGCGACGTTCTTGAAGCTGAAGGTCAACTCGGCAACTGCCTTGCGGCTTACGCCATCCTGACCCTTCTGAGTCGCATCTTCGTCCTTCACTCTCTGCAACCAGTTCTTCGCCATCTTGGAGCTGACCGATATGAGGGCCATATCCTTCGGGAACTGAGGAACGACGACGATCTTCTGCAATCCGCCGAGCGGTATCGCAGACCTGAAGCCGTACACTGCGCGGCCTGTGGCCTGATCTGCCCTCTGGACGACTACGCCGGAGCTGTCGAGCGCCGATATCTTCGCAGCGACTTTCGGGCCGCAAACGAGGATGTCAGGCATCATGCCGGAAGCGGAAAGGATCTGCTCGCAACCGAGATCGATGTCAGAAGCCTGCAAACCACCGATAGATCCGGTCTTTAGGGCTGTTGCGTCGTTCAGGATCTCGTTGATTATGCCGCCAGCGGTTCTCGGCTGGGTTGCGCTGCCAACGTGCTTCATGCCGCTGATCAGGGCGCGGTCGAACTCAAGCACCATCTCTTGCAGCCTGAGCTGCATCTGATAGTTGATTTCATCCTCGACGCCGTGAGTTCTGATCTGCTGCTGAGTACGAGATACGGTCGCAAACTTTGTGAAAATCTGCGTGTAATTGTGAGCATCGACGCGATCCTGCGCTTCGTCGTTTCCACCGACTACGTTTTCCAACCACGGACGCTGAACAACCTTCACGATGTCGCTGATCGCGACTTCTACTTTAGCCTGGCTGTTATACTGCCTTGTCACTGTCAGGTCGTTTCCGACGATGTTGGTGACGCGAACCTGTTCGAGAAAAGCCGCGCCTGCCGCAGCTTCAAAGCCGAGGATGTCGTTGATCTCGAACTTCGTGCCGTCTGCCACTTTCAAAGTGGTGTGTCCGGTCTCGAAAGTCGCTGCGACGGTGTCGCTATACGGCGAAAGCTCGTCCTGAAGGTATTCGTGCTTCGTGCTTTTGGCATCCGGGCCGTCGCCTATAAGGGCGAACAGCGTCGGAGAGTTCGCGAGGATGATATCAACCACAGGCTGAACATCTCTCACCTGATCTGCGAATGAATAGCTAAGTGCTCCTGCTGAAAACATGATTTAGTTCCTTTCTGGGGCGCTATGACAGGGCTTTGAGAGCGGCTAGCGGGTCGCCCTTGTCTTTTGCCTCTTTTAGTTTTTGTTCTAACTCCTGCCCTTTTTTCTCATCTCCGGGCTGGGCCTCTTTCCCGGTCGTACCGACTTGCGCCTGCTTCACCTGACTGAACAGATAGGGCTTCGTTTTCTTGAAGCCTTCGATGAAGGCTTTCGCTGATTCTGGATCTTCAGCGTTGAACTCGGAGAGGTCTGCGAGCTTTATTGCGTCGGATACGTTCGAGCATCCGGCTTGAAGCGCCGCATATCCGAAGGCGTTCTCGCGCAGGGTTTTTGCCAGCGTATCGGCAGCGGCTTGCGCCTTTGCCTCGGCCTCAGCCTTTTCAGCTTTCAGCCTTTCAACTTCAGAGAGTTTCGACTTTTCGGCCTCAGCCTTTTCCTTTTCGTAAGCCTCGAGCTTTTCGGCTTTCTCTTTAAGATCCTTTTCCAGAGCTTCGATCTTCTTGCGAGCTTTCGCTGCATCTGCGTTGCCAGCATCGTCGCCTTTTGCCTTTTCAAGCTCGGCGATTTTAGCCTTTGACGCTTCGAGGTCTTTTTGAAGTTGATCGATCTGTTCTTTCGTGAGTTCCATGACTTGCCTCCGTTTTTGAGGGCCGGGTCGCCCCCTCGGGTTTTGGCCCCGGTAGCCATCTGCGTTAAAAGGGACGCAGCGCCCTCTCGATCAAAACGATCGGTAATAAAAAAGGCTCTCCGAAGAGAGCCTTTCAAACCGCAATTTCACGATATAACTTAGTCGGTCGGGCCAGTAGCGAGAGCAGCACAAGCCCAAGTGTTTTCAGCTTCGCAATAGCAAAGCTCTTTTGTTCCTCCGCCAGTATCAAAGCGGATCTGTCCGAGCGTACAGGTAGCGCCGACATCTTCCTGAACAAGTTCCAAGATGTTCACGTCATTATAGTCAACAGTCGTTCCGTCTGCGCTTATGCTATCGACATCGATATCCCCGACGTTCGTTATGTTACCATCGGAGAAATCACCGCCAGCAAATGTCGGGCTGGCAGTCGTCGAAACATCCTGATTGATTGTGGATGCCGCGCTGACTGTTAGATCGTCATTGATATCAACAGAAGCTCCAGAGGCAACATCTAAAACTGCCGTTCCGTTTGTGATGTTGTAAGTATTTGTCCCGCCTGTTATCGCGAGAGCGCCACCATCTTTAAGCTTAACGCCGTCAATCGTTACGCCTGCGGCAGATGTCTTTTCCGAGATCGTATCCACGGAAAGAGCAGCGCCCATCGATGTAGCGCCATTTACGGTCAGCGATCTGCCGATTTCGACGTTTCTCAAAAACTTCTGATCCCCAGCGTATGTCTGAGCGTGGGATACAGCCGCGATCAACATGATCGCACACACAACCGCAACAGCTAATCTCTTCATTTTAGCCTCCGTTCCCTGATCTAATCAGGCCAAGTTAATTTTTTGATTTTTTAGAAAAACGCCGAAAGGCGAGGCGTCCCCCACCAAGCGGCGGAGAGGGCCATTTTTTTTAAATAGGCCCGCTCAATTGTAGCCCCCTCTCAGAGCTACTTAATTACGTCCTTCAAGGATGTGACAAACCATTTTGCATAGCTCAAGCAACCGACAGGGTTTCCAACCGATATCGACGCTATACACAAAGCCGAGTTCCAAGAAGCGTCAAACAAGTCCACCTTTTCATACCAAGCTGGTTGATCTGCCGTACACATCCAAACCGTTCTGTGACCGTAAGTTCTCCATCCACAGCTCACGATCTTTTCCATCTCAGCCTCCTTAACCCCTCTCTGGGTTAAGGACGGCCCCTCTCAGTTATTCATAAACGTAATCAGGTAAATGAATCCCGAAAATAAGATATTGAACCAAAAATTCAGATGCCGCTGGCTGCCTGTATCCGCCTTGAATATAAAGATCACTTCGTACCAAGTTCGGAGTTAATGAAGATTTTGTAATGCCGTTTTCTGCTGTTGATGGGATTGAAAGCCTAACCACCTCGTCAAAATTAGATCCCTGCACGAAAGAAAAATATGGAGGCGATGGAGGCGGAACGACTTCTGGATTATAATTTTCAACGGACTTGGTAATTATAAGAATATCCGTAATTAAATATGCCCCACGATGCGGCGCGTCCATTAATTTGACAGGCGCACCAAGCGTTCCATAGCTTATATCTATCGGATCAGTTGCCACAAGCAATCTGACTCCGCTTGACCCATTCAAGGCAATATCATTTATTTTTTTATTATCATATTCCTGAACGTCAGAATATCCGGGAACCAACATCGGCTTATTTGAGAAGTCAAACTCGTCGCGATCAGTTTCAAATTCACCTTCGCCATTGAGCCTCAAGAGCTTAAAGCCATCCTTTGAGTCGTACTCAAAAATGGTGTCGTTATCGTTGAGATCGTCAACGTCTGAGTCCGTGACAACCTTGTGACCATCATAAGCCTCTGCATAGGTTATAGGCTTAATCTCTAGGTTGTCATAATACACGGGTTCGGAGTGTTCATCGTCGGCAGTAAGAGTCACCGAAGTCAGTTCCGAATATGATCCATTAGGCCCGAGAAAAAGAAGATAAACAGACATTCTTCCGCTTCTCGGCATCGGAATCTCGGCTTCGGAATATGACGAAATCTCAAGCGGCCCATCTCCCGTCAGCACGGTCAGATCCCCACTTACATCAACGCCATATTCTAACCCAGGAGTGCCGGGATATTGGAGCCAAGATCCATTTCCAACATCATAATACTGCGACGCTTCATCGCTTGGCCCATCGAGAATTATGCGAATAATATCCGCATTAGAGTTTGCTCCGCCTGATATATTCAGCGTGTATTCGATCCCGGGAACGCCATCGATGACCTGTTCTATATATCCACTTTGCAAATCGCCAGTTGCTTCCGCAGTCAAAACCTTTTGCGCGACAGATGGCTCGCTTTCAAAATACGATGAGTCCTGATTTCCGAGAATTGCGCACGATCCGCCCTTTTCCCAGTTCTCGATGTCGGTTCCATCTACATCCTCGAATGTCGGGTTTTGCAACATCTGAGGATAGTATCCGCCACCCATTCCAGACACTAGACAAATGACAATGGTTCCGTTTTCTGGCGCGGAGATGACGCCGAGGTCTTTTGTCTCCATCTCGGCTGTAAGTTCTATCGTGCCCAGATAATAAGGTTGAATGTTATTAAACCCATTAAAATCAACCCAAGCTTCATTTAAAAAATCGAAACACTTGGTCGCCGTTCCAAAAACAGGATTGCCGTTAAATGCTAGGTAAAAGCCAACCGTGCCAAGCCCAGCTTCGTTGCTTCCGTCTATCGTGACAGCGACATCGCCGCTAAGTCCTGTCATCGGCTCAGAGAACGCCAACGCCAGAGATTCGTCTTCATCCTCAGATCCGGGAGAAGAACACATTTTCAGGCAAACAGAACCTTCGCTCGCCCTGCTTGTGTCGGCTAGTATTTTTGCGTTTCCGTTAAAGTCGCCGCCAGATCCGCCCTGAAAATTATAAGGGAACCAATATCTAAAAAGGTCGTATTTTTTAACGTCATTGTCTGTTGAATAACCATATTCCCAGTTTGCAAAATCTCCGTTCGGAAGTTCGTTTTCACCTGTCCCGTCTATGCTGAATGAAGCATTGTCGATCTTCACGCCGCTATAATTTGAGACGAATAGAATTTCAACCGCCTCAAGGCCTTCAGGTATAGCTACCGCATCCGATTCATGTTCGGCATATGAGGTCGTCAGGGAATCGAAATAATATATATAGTTTTCAAACTCGCTTTCAGATTGAGGCTGGTCATCTGCCGTGCAAGAAACTGCATCAACATAATAAATGGCATTTGCTCTTGGGCCTAAGACTACGAGTTTGATAGATGTGTCGCCTTCACAAATATAATCAACGCTTAAATCTGCGATTATATAGTCTGTGCTTAGAGATTGAGTTCTGAGCTGACCGCTTAAAAATTCGACTACGCTGAAATTTTCCCAAGTTCTGTTATTGCTGTTCCATATCTTGTCTCCATCCTCGTTCAAAATATAAAATCCAAGTTCTTCACCACCTGAATCACCCTTCGCAACGACCTTGATGCGATATTCTGTATCTTCGCTCAGCCCAGTTATTACTTTTGTCAACTTTGCATAGTCAAATGCACCGGGAGAAACAAACTTTACAGCATACGCCCCATGTTCTGCGGCCCCCGCATCTGCAACAGCCGTTGCAGACATTCCGACGCTTATTGTGAATCCGTCTGGAACATCGTCAGTCCAGTCATCAAACTCATTATTGCTTATAAGCTCAGGGCGCGGAAGAACAAACGATCCAGCATCATCACCGCTGAAGGCATAGAATATAGAACGCTCAAGCCAATCCTCACCCATGACCATAAAACCAAAAGAACCGCCAGCCTCCGGGCGCTTGGCCGTCACCTTCATCTTGTAATCCTCACCGCCAACGACCGAAACATCCTCAATCATTCCAACGCTCCAGCCGGGGAGACCCATGTCGTCAACGCCGTTGAATTCCATAGCATAGCCAGCAACGGAATCGGTTGTTTTAGACGGGGCCTTTGAAAGTCCGATCTGAGTTGCCAACCATCCAGTCGGGACTTCGAGCCTTTCTTCAAATCCTCCATCGGTTACAATGGAATCACCATAGACATCGGGCTCTTTTGTCTTGGTATCGATTGAAACTTTATTTTTCGTGATCTCTGGCAGCGTCGGGACTTGCTCGAGCTTGCCTGTCAGCGGATTAAATTTAAAAGGCATGATTAGCTCCTGACCACAGATTCAAGTTTCCCTGAAACTGCGTTATAGCTCATTGTTAGCGTATAGAGTGGCGTTGCACCGTTTAGATAAGTCACGGTTGCAATCTCGCCATCTGCTGCGCCGCCGGAAACATAGGTGATCGCTGTGGTGTCGTAAGTTTTTAAATCAGAAGCTAGAGACTGAAGGATATTGCCTAAAATTACTTGCGATTGATCATCATCTATTTTAATCGCGCTTGTAGCTGGATCAACTCGGATGTTTCTGACTTCTTGAGATGAATCATCAGTTACGCCGCCGATTGTCCTGACTCTATTAGGATCACTTTTTAAGATTTCGTCTGCCATAATTCACCTCTCATTTATTTGAAGTATTCTTTCCAAGCCTCTCGATAAGGCGTTTCAGCGCATCTGCAATTCGGATGCGAATCTTGCGGAGTCATTAAATCGACGCCGTGAACCTTGAATGGTTTATCTAGCTCGGCGATCTGGCCGTCGGCAGCCCCGCATATATCGCAAGTCCTGCTGTCTAAAGTCGCATCCCATCTGCGCTTGAGATCCGGCAAGACGCGCTTTGCCTCTCGTGTCGATTGATTTCTGCCTATATTGTACGCCCTGAGATATTCCGTCCGGGCGATTCGTTCTACCTGATACGATTCCGCCGAGATCAAGCCGCGCTGTCCTGCGAGCTGCTTCGTTACCTGATCGAGCGTCGAGTTTTTCAAAGCCGCCTGAGACAATATCTGACCGATGCGACCCCTTAGATGCTCGCTATATCTGCCGACCGAGCTTTCGTATTGACTGAGCAGCAGCTTTTCCGCCCTCGAGATCACCACAGAGGCCCGTATATTGAGCGGGACGTACTTTGCCCCGATTCCCTTTTGTAGCGCCTTAATTTCGTCTGAGGCATGGCTCACAGCTATTTTCGCGCCGGATATCAACCCTCGATCAAGGCCAGCTCTCAGCTTTTTAGCAAAGTCATCTATCGCGAGATCGATCTCCCTGCGATATCTGCCGAGAGAGCTGATCTTGACGATCTCATCTGATTCAACTCCGAGGGCGTCGTAAAGAGCCAGCCGGAAGTTTTTATAAAGGCTTTGGATGTCCCTCTGCCTTTTGATCTCGCCGCGAGCCAGCTCTTTCAAGTGCTGCAATATGATATCGGGGCTCGCCACAATTTATTGATCCTCGCTGAAATCAGCCCCCGAATCAGGGCCGGATGAAAATGCGCTGATCCTCGCCGCCTTCTGAGCTTCTAGGCGTTCCATCTCTGCCGCAATGTCCTCAATGGCGAAATCTGACGCGACGTATTTGACGGCTGATTCGTCCGATAGAAGGTTGCTATTTACCGCCATCGAAACGCGCTCGATGTCGGACTTCATATCCTCCGGCGTTCGGTCGAAGTAATCGCCCCATGAGAGCGAGACCTCGTCCGTCTTGATAGCGACGCCCGGATCGTCCTCTTTCAGTATTTTAAAGCCTCTGGTCTTGAGTATATCGACCGCCCGAAGCATCTTGCTGATAAGCGCTGCAATGCCTTCGTCGCCGTAGTTTCCGCGCTGGCTGTCGATCAGCGTCAGCATCGGGGCATATAGCCTCTCGAGTGCCTTTGAGCTGTCGGCTTTGATATCGATTGCCGTCGGGTCTAGCAGGATCACGCTTTGCATCTGGCAGACAGTTGCGATCATCGTTTTAAGCCGTGTTTCCGCCTTGTCGAACGTATTCCCGGTCGCCTCCAATAATTGAGCCTCGCCGTCGCCCATAACCCACGGAGCGATCGGGCTCTTGGCTAGGCATCGGTCATAATCTGTCTGAGTGAGCTTTTTCAAAACGAGCTGCGGATCTAGGTTGTAATGCAGCGACCTGTCGAACTGGCTGGCGAGATAGTTTATCGCGTCGAAGTGCCTGAGAGCGCCTTCGTCGTCATATAGCCCCACGCCGTCGAACATACCGCCGTGAAAAGGCAGCTCGGCGTCCATGTTCCTGATCCAGACCCCCGGAACGAACCCGAGGCCGTGCTCGTTTGATTCGATCTCGTTAAAAATAGGCGTGTCGTCCGTTATCCAAAGCGGCTGATCGTAATTCACGACCCTATTTTGATCGTATAGCTTTTGAAACCAGCGCCATTTGCCGTCTGTGTCCTTGAACTTGAACTGGATGAGCACCGAGATCGGTTCGTCGTCGTCCTCGCTTGCGAATGTCGGATAGCAGACCTTGCCGTTGTACGCCTTGAGCGAAAACTTTCCGTTTATAACTTGAAACGTCCAGAATACTGAACCGACGATATTGCCAAGAGCAGCGACTTGCTTGGCGACCTTCGCGACCTTCGCCTTTTTCATGAAATACTTTATCCACTCCTGAGCGCCTTCGTCCTCAGAAATGACATCCGGGAACCTTCCCCGGCTGAATAAAAACGAAACAACAGCGTTGACCATAGCCCTCGGCAAACTGACGATCATCTTCGGCTTGCGCTGATACATACCGACAGCGACCTTCTTGCCGTCGGAATCTAGGCCGTAATGATCCGTCCAGTTATATTTCAGATCCTCATATTGCCAGCCCCAATAATACGCCTCGAGGCGGTTCATACGCCAGAATCGCGGAAGTTCCCCGTTGACCGCAAGACGCTGCGACGCAAGGTTTTCCGTAATGATTGGAGATGTCGTCATATTTTGTCATCGTCATTTCAAGACGCCGACAACATAGGCGTCGAGACAGTGGCGGAGGTAGCTCATAGCCTTGACCATATCGATATGCCTCTTGGAGTCGTTCTGAGGCTTCACGATAGCGATCTTTCCATCGACCGAGACCTTCTTAGCTGCATGCTCGATCTGGCGCTTGAACTCCTGATATTCGACAGATTCGTCGGGTTTAAAAATTTTGATCTGTCCGTTATTTACGAAAGCGAGCAGCGCATAACAGTCCTCGGAGACAGAATCCTTCGTAGCCTTATAGACGGTCACACGCGCCCTTGAATAATTGTTTTCGAGATAGCCCGCGATCTGCTCGCCGACCCCGCGACCGTCAACGACGACCGCATCAGCTCGCCAAGCCTCGCAGAGCTTTAGCAACATTTCCTGCTGTCCCGGCAGCCCCGATGGATCGTTTCGCTCCGAAAGCGGCGCGCCGACCCAGAAATAAACGTCTAAAAGACGCATCTTCGGGATTCCGTTTATAGCTTCCGACCAATCGACCGACCAAAACTCGGCAACCGTCTGATCTCGCGCTGATTCGCCGCGCTCCGGGGATAGATCCTCGCCCTCTTCGTCCTCGCCTGCTATGTCGATCACCGCAACGACCTGTCGTTCGTCCGTTCGTGCTCTTTTGCGTTCGTGCTCGCCGGAGAATATCAAGCCCTGCTGGAAACGATTAAAAAAGCCGCCCATCGATTCGATGTCGATCAGGCGATATTGCGTCAAGATGATCGGATGATCCTCGCCTAGCTTCGCAACTCGTTCTGCGTAATGCTTTGCATATGCCGGGATCAGCTCGCACCAGATGTCAGCCGGAAACTGTAAATTCAGGCTTTTATCGACTTGCTCGTTGTATATCCTCTGCTCATAGAGCAAATCCATCTTGGCCGCTGCGACGCCGTACATGACCGTCGGGGCCGCTGTCGATGCCGTCATAGGCCCGAAAGCCTCTTCAAATTTTGCCTTGTCTATGTGATGCGCCTCGTCGATTTCGAGCAACAGCGACGCCGTAGCGCCTTCGACGTTGGCTCCCTTTTCGCCGCTTAGAAACTGGATCGATGCGAGCCCGAGCTCCTTGATGTATCCCTCACGATAGCCCCGAGGTTTCGGAGAGATCAGCGGATCTGCAAAAATCATCTCATCAAGTCGCCGCTTCGAGTTCACGATCTGCGGCCTGTATGTCGGCGCCACCTTTACGATAGAGCCGCCTTCGGTCTTGTACCTGAGCAGCGCCCGGGCCTCCACGGTAGCGGAAACCTCGTTTTTCATCGTCTGGCGTGACGATCTGATTGTGATCGTCTTGCCAGTTCTGCCGTCCAGATGCTTCTCGATCAGCTTAACGGCCTCGACTTGAGGCCAGTAAAGAGGCGACTGAAAAAAAACGGCCCTGTGATATTCAGGGTCGTCAATCGCATCCTCTATGCACGATTCGAGATCTTCGAGTTTGATCATGGCAGGTCATTTGTTTCTTTTATTTTCAAACTCTTTTTTTGTTATGATTCTCGTGATCATTTCCTGAACTTCGTTTGAACCGGAGATCTGCAGGCTTTGCGCGGCCTTTCCTTCAACTCTATCAACCAGCTCCCTGATAGCCTGAACATTGCCCTTTAAGCCCTCGACGATCAGAGCCGCAACTAGGCCATAATGAAAGTTCTTAGTAGATTTCAATTCGATGCGCTTCTTTTTTCCATCGGTCAAAGTTATCTCGATGCACAATTCCTCGGCGCTGAGTAGCTCGCGAGCCGTGTCGCTGAAAGTGTGCTCTTTCTTAGGACGGCCATAAGGATTTCTGACCTCTCCTTTTTGTGCGGGTTGTAGATTGGCGAGGCTTCTCTTTTTTCCTTCTAATTTTTTATTAGATTTCGCCATGTTATGACTCACTTTGAAATCGTGGCCTTATTTCCGGTGAAGTCTTCCCATCTGGAAATAATCACATCACAATACTTTTCGTCAATTTCGAGCATCCGGCATTTTCTGTTGAGCTTCTCACATGCGATGAGGGTTGTTCCTGTGCCTGCGAAAGGCTCAAAAACTATTTTCTTTTTTCTGGCGTGAATTTCTATCATTTTCACAGCGATAGAAACAGCCATCCCAGCACCGTGTATATTTTTGCCAATTTCAACTCCAATTTCTTTTGTTGTATCAATCCAGCCATAACAAGACAAGCCATCAACTCTCTTGATTATGGCTTCACCTTTTTTCTTCCAAGTCCATATATGCTCAAAGTCTGTTGCGGCGCGGTTTGAACTGATACATTGAAGCGAGTGAACTCTTGGGTTGGGTTTGCACCAGACCCGCCTTGACCATAAAAGCCATCCATCACCAAAAAAAACAGGGTAATACTCTAGTGCCATCGGATATTCACAAGGCTCAATCGTTTTTGTTATCACTCGCGCAGACGCAATATCTCCGAAGTTTATTACCGCAAAACCACCATCAACAACCAATTCAAGAAACAGCTTGCTCAACTTTGGAAGCATTTCTCTTAAATTTTCTATTGTGTCGTCATATTTACCGTAATCGACGCCAACTGCATATGGTGGACTGGTAAACACCATATCCGCCTTTTCCCCATCCATCAGCCGTTCAACATCCTCGCGCTTCGTAGCATCACCGCATAGAAGTCGGTGCTCTCCGAGAATCCACAGGTCGCCTGTCTTGCAAATCGTCGGCGGGTTTTCAGGGACTACATCGTCCTGTTCGGTCGGCTCATATCCTGTCTCGTCATCGTCCAGACCTGAAAGCGCATCAAAAACAACCGTATCGTCCACCCATCCCTCGTCAAGATCCACGCCGAAGCCGTCGAGTCCTTCCTGAGTAATGGTCTGATATTGGCTGGTAATGATTAAGAGTTTTTCCTTTGCGTCCTTCAGATTGTCGGCGTGAATGACCACACAAGGAACCTCGTCGGTCGGCTTTCCGTTTTCATCTACGAACTCGGCACATTCTTTTTTAAAGAACTTCTCGCGTCCATGCCCGTCCATGATTGCAAAGTCTTTTTCGCCTCGATGCCATACGAACATCGGGACGAATAAGCCCTTTTCCTGAAATGACTTTTTCAGCTTTTCGTAGTTATCATCGGGAAGGAACTTGAGATTGCCCTGCAATGGTTTCAGGTGAGCTATCTTCACATTTTGCAGGTTCATTTTTTCGATCTTGATCTTCATAGCCCCTGCTTTTCTTGTCCCCGACGTTTTTCTTTTTTTTGTTTTTTCAGGGTTTTCACTGGTTTTTTGTTTTTCAGAGCAATAAAAAACCCGGTGTTTTAAACCGGGTTTTGAAGTAGATACAAGATCAACAGTCTAAAGTGATTTTACAGGATGACCGGAAGTGATTTCAACGACTATTGTGGACACTCTCGGACACTCTGGGACATTCTCGGACACTTTCGGCTACTGTTTTTTCTTAATTTTATTTATTATGCACGAAAACAATCCCGCCTTTTACGAGTTTTTTAATCGCTCCCATCGTGGCCCTAAGTCCTCCGACATGATAAGTTCTTTTCCCAACTTCTAGGGACAGCTTGAAGTAAGGCGTCAACGAATTTTATATCTCTCATTTCACACCTCTCTTACGGAGGGCTTCGTTGACTACGTTGTTACAAATAGGAGCTTTCTTTTTAATCTCCTCCCCCAACGCTTTAAGCTCGGAACGGAAGAAGTTTTTTATTATCTCCTTTGCT
>Ga0255345_1001329_pt1 | contig 36227 bp, 29 predicted proteins | sample wastewater_treat_6_FD_192415 | JGI IMG/M metagenome (GOLD analysis project Ga0255345, IMG submission 192415) | Wastewater microbial communities from Lulu Island WWTP, Vancouver, Canada - plant20 | ecosystem: Engineered > WWTP > Wastewater > Unclassified | place: Canada: Vancouver, British...
TTATCACAAGTTTATATTTTCCCATCTCGGGCATTGGGTTCTCATTATTGATCGCATTTTTAGTGCATCCGGCAATAATAAAGAGTGCTGATGCTAGCCATAGAAAACATTTATTTCTCATATCTCTACTCTTTAAAACGTGTTACTACCAGTCTTCACCTTCAAAATTGGATGGTGCATTACCCATGTCGGGACTTGGCTGAAGGATGTTTTGGGTCAGTTCGATTTCGACAATTTCGATGTCGGGCGCGGTATATTGTTCCGCCGATTTATATTCTTTTTTGTTCACAATCAAATATTTTTCTTGACCTTTCTAAGTTAGTCATTTTTTTTTATTTAAATAACAATTTTGAGGGTATAAATAGTTGAAAAGTTTCGCGATGCGTATTACGTGTTGCAAGTTGCGTGTTACGAGGTTTGAGTAGTGTAAAAAAATATGGAGTCCTGAACTCAGAACTCCATACTCTCAAATCACTCAGAACTAACTCGAAACTAACTCGAAACTCCATACTCATAACTATAAAACTACTCCCCGACTGGTTGGCCGGGGAGGATTTATGTTACTCGTTTGTGATAAAGCGATTATATTCATCGGCTAGGTTAGTGGACCTTGTTGTTGAAATGACAACACCTTGATTCTCGAATCGCTAGCATCGGTATAGATTATATATGACGAAGGATCGTCATTTTTATTTAGCGGCACCACGCGTGTATTATCTTTCACCATTACATCCGGATAACCATTACCTTGATGACCTAAAAGCCAAAACCAATAATATATGTCTGAACCGACTAAGCCGGCAACATCGCCCGAACGCGATAAATTATGAGGAACAACATTATCCGAATAAGGTAGATCACGTGTATATGACCCATCTCTGAACTCCGGAGTGTCCCCGCTAATAATAATATTAGTCCTGTAGTTTACATCGTTATACTTATAAAGCGCATATAAACCATACCCGGTATTTTTGAAGTCAAATACATCATGTCCATCGGTTGAAGTGTATTCTTTGCCTCCTTCTGTCCCCGAAGCAGTTTTTATAACTACGCGGTATTGATTATCTACAGCTTGTCCATTTATGTGCTGGTAGTACTGATGAGTTAAAATGTATTTTTCAGTTGTAGTCCAAACTATAAATGAGCCTTTATCATAACGCCATAAGATCGAGCCTCCTCCATCAATCTCATAACACCCATCATATATGAGATTTCTTTCAAATGCACCCCCGTTGCTGGTTCTGTTTTCCGCGTACATAATATCGGGCCAGTTAGTGTTGTGATTATTGTTTTCCCCTTTTGTGTCGGTATAGGTGATATGAGCACAACACCTGTAATCCTCATAGCTGTAATCCACATCAATATTGGGTTTTGAACAGCTTCCACCGAACTTACTTTCGATATAAATGGGATTACCCCATGCCGTACCGTTATGTTTGCGGTAGGCTATTTTACCATCGTCAGTAGTAAACACCACATGTGGGTGGTTGTTGTTGTCTATTATCACACGTGCTTCGGAGCCCGTTCCTAAAAGGGTTTCACCCAGCCAAATATCAATGTCTTGCATGCTGTTGTAATATACCTTTCCATCGCCTTTGGAGTAAACCACAGCGATAACATCTTTGCCGTCGGCATGCATCAAATCCCCCACGAGGGGTGAAAATGGAGAGGTAAAGGTATCGTCGGTAAAGCAAAGCGTACTGCCATCCCATAAAGCATACAGATGGTACGCCCTGCCTGTCTGCATAACACTATTCCGTGCAGGCTTGTTGTTTTGTGAAGAAACCTCCATATAATCCGGAAGAGTTGCAATGGCAAGTCGTATTTTGGAAGCAGGAATACCCGGAAGGGGTTTTATCCATTGCGCCAACAGCATAGTTTCGTTAGGTGCGACAGTTATCGGGGTGTCGTCAGTTGAGGAGTACTCCTCCCAGATATATTCAACCTCTCCCTCTATAAAGTTGTAATAAGGCAAATAACCATCACAATCTAGGTCGTAGTAGTATTCATAAGCATCCCAATCTGTTAAATATATATAGGGGGAGATAAAACCCAGCTCCTCTGCCGAGTTGTTTTTAATGGTAACGCATTGCAACGTACCTAAATGTTGCAAAGGAATATCGCCGACCGATGCGCCTCCCGCCACTTCCACACTGCCTGCTACCGGAACGTCGTGCAAATCGGCCATGGGCATAAGCTTAGAAGGCAAAACATCAATGAGGATTTTTCCATCAACAGTTAGTTGGCTTTGTGCTCCATGAGTCATGTAAACCGTGTATGGATTTTGCCAGTCAATCCCTTCGGGAATATCAACATTAAAATCAGCCTCTTTCCCTTCATTGGAGATATCATCTGTGGTCAGTTCTACAAGTGCTCCTTCTACTATTGTTGAGTTTTGTTTAAAGAAGAACTTTGCTTGATCTCCCACCCTCCAGGTAATGATAATATTCTTCGTTCCTGTTTCAAGTGCCAAGTTGACTTTGGTCTGTGGAGATTCATCCGGGATGGATGCAGTTAATACAATTTTACCTCCTTCCACATCTGGAGTCGGTAGCTCATTATCAATCCCATTTTTGGTGCATCCTGTAATAATTAGGAGTGCTGATACTATCCATATAACATATTTGTTTCTCATATCTCTGTCCTTTTGTATGATTTGTATTTAGAGTAGATTTGGTTAAAAATTACCAATCTTCACCTTCAAAATTATATGGTGCATTGCCCATGTCAGGACTTCCCTGCAGGATGTTTTGGTTCAGTTCAATTTCGACAACTTCGATGTCGGGCGCGGTGTATTGTTCCGCCGGATTGTATTCTTTTATAATCATAATCAGATAATTTTTTCTTTATCCTTCCAAGTTAGACAATTTTTTATTTAAATAACAATTTTGAGGGTAAAAAAAGTTGAAAAGTTTCGCGATGCGTGTTACGTGTTGCAGGTTGCGTGTTGCGCGATACGAGGTTTGAGTAGTGTAAAAAAAATATGGAGTCCTGAACTCAGAACTCCATACTCGGAACTAACTCGGAACTCGATACTCAGAACTATTTTCTACGGGGTTGTTGAAATTTCCTTAACCTTGATTCTTGAATCAACATTGTCGGTATATACTGCATAAAATTTGTTTGCAGTGTTGCCTTTGTTTACTGCTGCTACCTGCGTATTTGCCTTTACTGTTATATCCGTAAGGGAACCCTCTGTAGATGAGTACTTGTAAAATATGTTGGAACCATTGATTCCCACAATTTCGCACCTATGTGATAGACTGTAAGGAACAGCGCCAGGCGTGGTAATGTCAGTCGGGTTGATAAAAGATGCATTTGTCCCGCTAACCTGAATGGTAGCTGTACGGTTTCCATTAGTATCTTTATAAAGCGCAACAACCTTAGTGCCGTCAAACTCTAAATCATATAGAGCGTGTTGGTCAGTTGATGATGTTGCTGAGGCTCCATACATTGTCGAAGGTGTTTTTATGGATATGCTGTAAGTATGAGTTTCCGGCTGAGTCTGATAAGGAAGCATATGAGCGTATTTATGCGCTATAATGTAGTATGTTCCGGCTGCATTCACAGCAATACGGGAGCCTTTAATATAGTGATACTCCTCCCATACAGTACTATATCCGTCAAATGCAATAGTTTTTACAAATGAGCCGGTTTTGTCGGTTGCATACATTATATTAGGTAGATCAGACAAGTAACCCGCCTTTAGATCTCCACCTTTCGTATCTGTATAGGAGATATGGGGATTACCACTAGCATCCACATCAATATCTGGTAATGAGCATTCTCCGGCACTCCCGACATTATTGCTTTCAATGTAAACGGGTGCACTCCAGGAAGTGCCATCGTATTTTCTGTAGGCGATCTTATGGTCGGAGGTGGTAAACACTACATGTGGATAATTGTTTCCATCAATTGCTATATGTGCCTGGCTACCTGTTCCTAAAGTAATTTCATCACACCAGGTGCAACCATCTTGCGTGCTGTTATAATAGACATTTCCATCGCCTTTGGAGTAAACCACACCAACAAAATCGCTGCCGCCGTCTGCATGCATCACATCACCTGTAGGGGGCGGTGAAAATGTATTACAAGTAAAATAGAGATTAGTTCCGTCCCATAAAGCGTAGAGATGATATGCCTTTCCTTTCTGCATTACAGAACTGCGTGCCGGTTTACAATTAGCGGAAACGATAGGTTGTCCAGCAGTTGGTTGTGCATTTATCTTGATTTCCGGAGTATTGACATTTTTAGGCATTACCCATTGTGCTAATTGCACAGTACTTCCGGCCGGAATGGTTACAGGTGCGGTAGTTGAAGGGGTTACCGTGAAATTTGAAACCTGGTTATTATACAAATTATAATGGGGAGCAGTTGTACCACCCGAGTAGGTGTGATACCAGCTTATTCCTCCATTATTTACCAAGGTGGGAGTAATAACAAAGTCCGTTGTTGAAGTATTCTTAAAGTTGAGGCATTGCAATAGTCCCAAATGTCCGAAATTAATGGTGATAGGGGATAACAGGTTATTGACTGTAACCACGCTCGATACAGGTACATTGTTCAACGCAGTTAATAAACTGAAGCCTACAGGGGAAACATTAACGACTACATAATCATACATATTTAATTGATACGTCGCTCCGTGAACGGCGTAAATCTTACATGGCGTATTTACATTAATTCCTTGCGGAATAGTGATGGTAAAGGTGGCAACCTTTCCGTTCGAGGAAATATTCTGCTGGGTCAACGTTATTGGGGTTCCCTCCTTAACTGCTGTACCTTGGTCGAAGACTAAATATAGCACATCCCCCGCTTTCCATTTAACGATTATATCCTTTGATTCCGTATCAGGTGATAAGCTGAGGCGGGTTTGTGGCGATTCATCAGGTACGGAAGCCGTTATAATAAGCGTTTGTTCTCCGGCATCAGGAGTAGACTGCTCGTTTTCAATCTCATTTCCGACACATCCTGCTATTGCAAGGAGCGCCGATACCAACCATATAAAATATTTATTTCTCATACATCTGTCCTTTAATAAGTGATACTACCAATCTTCACCACCAAAATTATCCGGTGCATTGCCTCTGTCAGGACTTCCCTGGAGGATGTTTTGGGCCAATTCAATTTCAATAACTTCAAAGTCGGGCGCGGTATATTGTTCCATAGATTTAAATTCTTTTTTGTTTATAATTGGTATAATTTGTCAAATAGTTCGCGCAAAAATATACATTATTGTGATATGACAAAATTTTTTGGTTAAAACAGTAAAAACTTTAGTTAAGATTTGATTTATACTTGAATCTATACCATTAAGAACTCCCTCGCACTTCGTGTCTATCTCGTTGGCCAATGAGGCTCATAAGTCCATTCAAAAAAAAACCTCTTACCAAACGTAAGAGGTTTTCTAATATCAAAAAGCATGTCATTATTGTTACTTCCAATTGGTCGGAATATCGCCGGAGTTGGATACATTGGCATTTTTAAAACAATTGAGAACATTCCATGCCGGATTTTGATTAAACTCCCATAACCTTGGAGCGACACCTTGAGTTGATGCATGCGTACCTATTTGATTAAAACACGATTCGAAATTCATTTCCCTACCTACAAAAAGGTTGGGGTTTGTAACCGGATTAGGGAAAAGATCCGGATTTAATACCAATTTTTCACATTTGTAGAAACAAAAACTGAAGTTAGTTATACCGGGATTCTTACAGAACAGTCCTGCCGGAAGAGAGGTTAGTGCCGAACACTCGTGGAACCAATGGCTGAAATTTGTTACTCCCATATTGGGGAAAGGGGTAATAACAGAAGTCAATTCCGGGACTCCACTGTTACCGTCAGAGAATCTGATTTGCGGTATCTGTATTTTTGAGGGGTCTACTTCGTCGGTGGTGATGGTAACTGTATAATCGCCCTTGTTAGCGTATCTATGCGAAGCGATTATATTGGTCGAAAGCTGAGCGCCTTTCGCAATATATGTGGGCGAGGATCCAGGTGCTCCCCAGTCGATCGTCAGATTGGCAGGGCTGATAGAGGGAACAGCGCCAGAGTTTTGATAGACATAGTGCTGATCATTATTTCCTGTCGTTACATTATACTTGAATTCAATCTTGGCAGGGACCCAAGGTCCGCTAACGGTAGCAGTATAACGCTTTCCGGCTTCGTAATTTTTCCCGTTGGTGCTTTGAACGTTCCACTCGTATGACGCTTGGTCACCGATTAGCGTTATATTCATATTTCCGTTCTGGATGATCTTCGTTATGGTAGGGTCAAAAGAGAGGTAAGCAGTCATGGTACTGCCGGAGACGTTTGTTATATTGAGGCATGCATATTTGCTATATCCTCCCGCCGCGTATTCAACTGTCCAAACCAGTTTCTCGAGAGTTCCTATCTCAGTTGGTATGCCGCTGAGATCAAATTTGATGACGCTGTTTTTGGCAACCAATTGAAATAATGCACCAATAGGTGATTTGGGCTCATCGTCGATTAGAATCAGCTTGTTGCGGAGATGTCCTGTCGTACCGCTTCCGTCCTGTGTTTGATGCCAGAAGGTTGAGAATTGCCAGTAGTTACAACTACAGGAAACCGGTTTCATGTTGCCGTTCGCATCCAGCTCTAAGGAGGCGGGATAGTAGGCCTTATACTTGGTTGCTCCCGAAACGGCCGGTCCCGTAAATATATCATTGGTTCCACTCCAGGTAAAAGTAGATGCTCCTTTATAAGCATCGTTGTCGTCAAATCCGGCCAGCAGTAGTTGGTCGTCGGTTTGCCACGCGAGTATGCCATTAGTGTAGGATACGCGGGTTTCCGGTGCAATCGTTGCGCTTATAGAAATGATATTATCCCCGTTTTCCTCAATTTCGGGAATAACTTCACGGGTACAGCTTGTAACCAAGATGGCGAGTATTGCAATAATAAATAATTTGAGTTTCATGCCTGTTTTTGTTAAAACTGTTGACTGTTAGTTTTCTGTAGTTGTTTATTTAAAATTTGTAAACTTGAAGTAGGGTGTCCTCAATCGGGAGTTTCCGTTAATTGTAAACTGCTCATCGTTCATTGCTCATTGTTCGCATCCTCAAACTCCAAACTCATAACTCCCAACTCATTTCCCTACCACGCGTTTCCATCATCTTCAAAGTTGGGCAAGCTCCTCTGAACTTGACTTCCCTCGAGGATGTTTTGGGTCAGTTCAATTTCGATAACTTCGATTTCGGGTGCGACATAACGTTCCGCAGATTTGAATTCTAGTGTGTTCATAATAAATGACATTTGTCTACCAATACACAAAATTATATTTATTTTTTGCTATACCAAAAAATAAATGAAAAAAATATCAACATTTAAGCTAATTTCTTGTTCAAACTTATATCGTCTTTGTAGAATAACTTACCTTTTTATCTAAGTTCTTAGAAAACAGTTAAGTTATCGATTGTTAACCAGATATTCCTTCAGATGGTCGATCTTGTTTTAAAATACAATCAAAAAAGTTCAAGATCCAAACCCTAGTAGTATCACATTTTGCTCCTAATTCCTTCGTTATTGTGAACAGAGTTTTATATTTGTGCTCATAATTATTCAAGGAACGAATATCAAATCCGAATATTATTAGATCAAAATGACATTATATAATTGCACAAAACGACCCTCCAACTGCAAGATTGCTTCCTTTATTTCAACGATTCTTAAAGGGGTTGGACAGATAATGCTTCAAGAAAATAGCATTACAGGTTTGCTGTTTCTGATCGGGATTTTTTATGGTTCCTATATTATGGGTCTGGCGGCACTTTTAGCGACTATTTGTGGGACGGCTACGGCATATTTGTTTAAATACGACAAAGCCGAAATCGAACAGGGACTCTACGGCTTTAGTGCGGCTTTGGTCGGTGTGGCTGTGATGTTGTTCTTAAAACCGGTGATTTGGGCTTGGCTGTTGGTTGTTTTGGGTGCGGTGGCAGCAGCCATGTTGCAACATTTTGCCAATAAACGCAATTTTCCGGCATACACCTTTCCTTTTGTGTTGGTAACCTGGTTGATACTCTTGGTTTGTCACTATTTCTGGAACGATTTGCTTACTGTTTCCACACCTGCTGTTGTACAAGCTAGCGACTCATTGACCGAAGGGTTCAAAAGTTTCGGACAGGTAATTTTTCAGGATAAATTCCTTGCGGGTCTATTGTTCTTTATAGCAGTATTCATCAGTTCGCCTATTGCGGCTCTATATGGACTTGCTGCGGCAATAGTTTCCGCTATTATGGCATTCTACCTCTCCGTGCCGCTTACTGAAATTAATCTTGGACTTTATGGATTCAATGCGGTTTTATGCGCAATTGTATTTGCCGGACCGAAGGTAAAAGATGGTTTTTGGGTGCTGATCTCGATTATTCTTGCTCTTGCCGTCAGTTTGCTGATGCTCAAAACAGGCATTCCAAAACTCACATTCCCATTCGTTTTGGCCACTTGGATTACCCTTCTTTTGAAAAACAAGTTAGTTCCCCTATTGAAAAGAGGCATATAAGTAAAATCTGCTTAATTGGAAACCTTACGTATAATTTATTCTTCAGTCGTTTGTTCACTACTTTTACTTTTCAGGTTTACTTGTAAATCCTTTGCCTTCATGTCCGACTTGGTCTTGTCTAAGAAAACGAACTAGATACTCGTCTTGGTATTCTTCTTTTTTTAAATACAGATTAAAAGAACGAAGGGTAGTTATACCACCTAGTGCTGGTGCAAGATAAGAGTGGGTGTGATTATCATAACTTGTTTTCATTGATCTTAGTTTGGATTCCAGTGATATAACTTTTTTCTCCAGGGATTTAATGATGCCCAAAAGATTGTCAACTTGTGCCTGAAGATTAGGTTCTTGAGCACTGTAACCAAATGGAATTGTGACCTCACCTATTTGTCTTATGGCCCATGCACCTGTTGCTGGAGTCCAATAAATTGAGCCTTTGTCAAAATTATTATATCTCCCCCCTTTTGGTATAGTGTCAAGCTCATCGGATTTTGGAAATCCTAGGATGCCTTTTTCCGCTTGTAGTAACTTGTAGCGGACATAAATCGCTCCATAAACTACAAATGTTTCAGATTTAGCGTTGTGGTAAATTGCACCCTTTTCTTTTCCGTTCAAGTGATATTTCTGCTTTAGCCAACCTTTTTCCAGGATTTCAATGTTACCTGCTGGAGTGCCAAGCTCTTTTTTGAATTGTTCGTACTTCTTTTGAATTGCTTCTTGTGCAATTAAAGATACATTTGCTTCAGACTCGGGATTTAAAGTTCCTTTTACTTGCTCCCTAATTTCAGGTTTAATAAATTTTAGCGCCATGATGATTTAGTTTTATGATTTTGCCTCAACTTGTGGATTTCGGCTTCTCCGCTAATTGTTGGCACCTTATTTAAGCTTCTGTTAGGAATTCGGAACGATTCGTTTACTTGTTGCAATCCAGCAATTTCCGTGGTGAGACTATAGAACCTTATAAGCCATAAATTTCAAGGTAGTTAACCACTATCACAAAGATAATAATAAATAGATTACATACATCTGCTCAACTCTATCTTTTTTAACAACAGCTTTTCCATGTAAAAAGGGTTGCATTTATGGTATATATGGGTGATTTGTTAGGTATATTCAAAAACAAAATCCCCCGCATTCAGAATGCGGGGGATTTCTGTATAGGAATTGGGTGTTTATTTCCTCACCAAACTATATAGATCTTTTCGCCTGTCGCGAAGGTTCCTCACACTTCCAAATTGGTTAAGCTCGTTGAGTAAATCCAAATCTACGTCGGCTATCAGTATCATTTCGGTATTGGGTGTAGCTTCTGCCTTGACTCCATTGGTGGGGAACGCAAAATCGCAAGGTGTGAAGACCATTGCTTGTCCATATTGGATATCCATATTGTGCACCTTCGGCAAGTTTCCCACACATCCTGCAATGGCAACAAAACATTCGTTCTCAATTGCTCTGGCTTGCGCACAATTCCTTACACGCGAATAACCGTTTTGTGTATCGGTAAGGAAGGGTACGAAGAGGATTTGCATCCCTTCATCTGCAAGTAAACGCGAAAGTTCCGGAAATTCCACGTCGTAGCAGATAAGAATACCGATCTTTCCACAGTCGGTATCGAAAGTTTTCACAACGTCACCACCTTGCATACCCCACACACGTGCCTCATCGGGCGTAACGTGGAGCTTCTCATATTTCTCGCGTGTGCCGTCACGACGACAAAGATATCCTACGTTATAAAGAAAATTGTCGCGCATTTCCGGCATACTGCCGGTTATGATATTGATGTTGTAGGAAATAGCCAACTCTGACATATTATTTACAATTTCATCTGTATATTTAGCCAACTCACGAATAGCGTTTGGCTCGGAAAGATGGTTGTATTGAGCCATGAGCGGAGCATTGAAAAATTCCGGGAAAAGCGCAAAGTCACAGCGATAGCCTGAAACGGCATCTATAAAGAACTCCGCTTGCTGCATCATATCACCCAGATTTGCATAAGAACGCATTTGCCACTGGATCAGTCCAAGGCGGACAATCTTTTTGGCGATAGTAGCCTCATCAGTCGGTTCTTCATAATAGATATTCTCCCAGCGCATCAAGACTGCATATTCGTTGCTCTTTTCATCTCCCCGTAAATATCCGCGCATCACCCGAAGCGGCTGGAAATTGTTTGAAATCTGGAAATTCAAAACGGGATCATCTATCTCTTTCAGACGCACACGTCTTATATATTCGCGTGGGGTATATTGATCGGCATAGAGATGATAATTGGGCATGCGGCCACCGAAGATGATTGATTTCAGGTTAAGACGTTCGCAAAGATCCTTGCGGTAGTCATACATACGTCTGCCCAGTCTTAATCCCCTGAACTCTTTGCTTACAAAGACCTCGATACCGTAGAGCACATCACCTTTAGGGTTATGAGTACTAAAGTAATCGCCTACAACTTGTTTGTATGTATGTTTGTTGCCAAGTTTTTTATAGTCCACTATGATGGAAAGCGCACATCCCGCCAATTTCCCATTTACTTTGATAACTATTTGGCCTTCAGGAAAAATGTTTATGAGTTTCTGAATATAAGGTTTACTCCAATATCCACCAGGCTCATCCGAATAAACCTGAATCATAATCTCCTTCAACTCATCATAATCTTCAATACTTAGATAGGTTAGTTCAATGTTTTCAATATTACTCAAATCCATACTTTTATTTTTTAGAAACCTTAAAGTTACGAAATTTTGAGCAGTTTTGCTAATGGAAACCGTCTCATTTGCGAGATAGGACTCCTTTTGAAAAACTTTAATTGTCCACTCCCTTTACATTTCTGTAAAGTTTCTTTACACTTGATTTTTTGGATAAACTTTATAAAGCACTGCTTGTCAGCGCGTTAATGGTCGTGGCACGGTGGGTGCTTTCATTTTAGGTGAAATGAAAATTTTATCAAAATGAAAAGAATAATAATAATCACCGTTGCAGCAATTCTTTGTTCAGGATTCCTATTTGCGCAAGATGTTATGACTCTGAAGGAGTGTATGAACTATGCTTTAGAAAATTCCTCCAGGGTTAAGATTCAGCAGATGGAGGTGGATGATGCAAGAGTTGCCCGTAGAGATGCAATATTAAATATGTTTACCCCGCAAGTTTCTGCCGGTACTTATGCCTATTCCAATTTTGGCCGCTCGGTCGATCCGGAGACCAACACATATGTGTCAACCGCGTCTTTTAACAATGTTTACTCCGTTGGTGGGGGCATCACCATTTTCAACGGTTTTGCTTCGGTCAATAATGCGAAGATCAGCAAGACTGCCCTGAAAATGGGGATTGACCGGGAAACACTGATAAAAGATGAGGTCTGTCTGGCAACTATGGAGGCCTATTACAATGTGGTATATTTCGGCCAGCTTGCAGAGCTTTTGGAGAATCAGGTTGCAACAGCGCAGGGCTCTTTGAAACTTGCAAAGAAGCAAGAAGAATTGGGACAAAAGAGCTATTCGGATGTCATTGAGATGGAGGCGGAGCTATATGAAAGAGAATATCGGCTCGTGATGGCCAAGAATCAATATGAAGATGCGCTTCTCAAACTTAAAGATCTGATGTTTTGGCCCTTGGATGAGGAGCTGGTTATCGATGATTCAATGGTTATTCCCGAAAATGTACGGACTCTCATTGTGGAGGAGGAAACTGAAGCATTAGTCGATTATGCGATTCATTCTCTTCCCTCAATAGCCATAGCAAGGGGCGCAATGGAAAATGCAAAGCGAGATTATAGCACCGCTAAATGGTCATTTTCTCCCAAACTTTCGCTCCAGGGCGGTTGGGCTACAAGTTATTATACATATCCCCGTCAGAAAGATTATATTCCGCTCCCATTTGAAACCCAATTTCGGAACAACGCAAATCAATATATACAACTTTCTTTGACGTTTCCTATTTTTGACAGACTCTCTACTTTTTCCAATATCAGAAAGAAAAAGAATGCTTACAACAGAGCTACTGTTCAGTATGAGCAAAAATTACGCGATGTTGAGGCGGAAGTTATAAGAGCCGTTAAGGACAGAGATGGAACCTATGCTGCCTATGAACAAGCTGACTGTATGGCAAGACTACAGGAAGAAGCATATCGTTTGAATGTGAGAAAGTTTGAACAAGGTCTTATTTCTACAATAGATTTTCAAAAAGCATCGGACAATTGGCTGAATGCAAAAACCAGCAGATTGGATGCACTCCTGAAATTTTACATAAAGAAAAGCGTAGTGGATTACTACGGCGGTATAGGTTATTTAGAACAATAAAAAATCAGATAAAATGGATAGAATTATAGAAAAGAAAAAGGGCATTAAAGTGGCTTTTACTAAAAAAGCCCTCCCTTATTGGCTCGGTGCTCTATTGGTAGCATTTATCATATGGCTTCTGGTTCGCGACAATTCGAGTACACTGAGAGTTAATCCGGAAACACTCTTTATCAGCGAGGTGCAAAGCGGAGAATTCAACGACTACATCCGTATTAGCGGACAGGTACAACCTATGACCACCATACAGGTAAGCCCGCAGGAGGGTGGAATCGTGCAGGAAATTGTAATCGAAGAGGGTTCTTTGGTTAAAGCGGGTGATGTGATTCTGCGCCTTAGCAATGATAACCTTGACTTGCAGATCCTCAATTCTGAATCTGAGCTTGCCGAGAAGGAAAATATCCTTCGCAATACATTGATAGCAATGGAGCAGCAAAGATTGAATTTACGTCAGGAGAGCCTTCAACTGGAAATTGAAGTAAAAAAACTGTTGCGCAGATATCAGCAGAACAGGGCTCTTTATGAAGAGAAACTCATTTCCCGAGAGGAGTATCTGGTATCGAAAGAGGATTATGAGCTTGCAGCCGGAAGACTTGAATTGGTTAAGGAAAGGGCGGAGCAAGATAGTTTATATCGTAGTGTCCAGGTGAGTCAGATGGAGGAAAGTCTGAGAAATATGAGAATAAATATGCATATGATCCGCAAAAGAAAGGATAATCTTATGATAAAATCTCCTATTGATGGAGAATTGGGACTTCTGGATGTGGTGCTTGGCCAGGCTATCGCAAGCGGCACAAAAATAGGTCAGATCAATGAACTCGGCAGCTATAAGATAGAGGCACAGATCGATGAGCACTATATCGACAGGGTTACAGCAGGTTTGGAAGCTACTTTCGAGAGGCAAAATGAGGCCTACGACGCCGTTATCCGCAAGGTTTATCCCGAAGTTCGTGACGGCAAATTCAAAGCCGACTTCAAATTCAGCGGAGAACAGCCTGCTAATATCCGCACCGGTCAGACCTATTATCTCAATCTTCAACTCGGTCAACCGGAAAAGGCCATCATCATCCCTCGCGGCACATTTTATCAGAAAACCGGAGGCAAATGGATTTATGTGGTAGCTCCCGAAGGAGGAAAAGCAATTAAACGTGAAATCCGCATAGGCCGTCAAAATCCTCAATATTTCGAGGTTCTTGAGGGACTTGAAGCGGGTGAAAAAGTGATCATCTCAGGTTACGATACCTTCGGTGATAATGATGTATTAGTATTCTAAAAAGAGAGCAATGAAATTAAAAGAAATAGTAACAAAAGCATTGTCGCTCGGCACCGGCCTGGCCATAGGAATCTTGCTTATTGCCAATATAAGCTACGAGTTGAGCCATGACAGGTGCTATTCGGAGCCGGAACAAATTTATCAGATACGCTCCCTATTTTTCGAAAATGGTAAAGAGAGCGATTATCACAATGTTTCCGGCGCCATTGCTCCTGGCTTCAAGGAATATATTCCGGGAGTTGAATATGCCACCAGAATGACGCCTATATGGAATAGCGATAAGTTTTCCGATGAAAACAAAAATATAATCAGTGGCTCTCTTATAGCTGCAGATACATCTTTCTTTGATGTTTTTGATACGGAAATCCTTGCTGGAGATCCAAAAGATGCTCTGTCACAAAGAGGTTCTGCAATGGTCTCCGAAAGTTTCGCTGCCAAGTTAGGTGGCGCTACTGAGACTTTAGGTAAAATCATTTTTAATGAAGAGTCACCTAATTTTCCAATTACCATCAACGGTGTATTTGCTGATTTCCCTCATCATAGTTCTGTAAAACATGACGTGCTATTGTCAATGGAGAGTCTTAGGAAAGAATCAACCGAGAATTGGGTCGGTAATGACAGATATGGCGGTTATGTGAGGTTAATGAAGGGCACGGATCCCGATATGCTTGCACCTGCAATCAGAGATATGCAGATGAAAAATTATCCGGCGGAAGCTATTAAATCCTTTCAGGAGTCGGGTTTGGATCTTCAATACTATTTGGCGCCGTTAAACAGACAGTATTTAAAATCAGAACAAGTCAGAATCACACTCTTGATTCTTTCGATTGTAGCTGTACTGTTGATTACGATATCATTGCTGAATTATATCCTCTTTTCAGTTTCGGCTATATCCAATAGGTCCAAAGAGATTGGGGTGAGAAAATGTTATGGAGCCGGTCAGAGGAATATTTATGGAATAATGTTTAAAGAGGCGGTTGTGGATGTCCTTGCGGCTATTGTGGTGGCAACCATAATTATTCTTTTCTTTAGGCCGCTGATTGAGGATATTTCAGGCGTTCCGACCTCTGCACTCCTTGTAAACGCGACATATACCGCTATCGCTCTAATACTGCTTGTAGTTTTCATTGTGGCAGCCGTTGTTCCGGGCTATCTCTATTCAAGAATTCCGGCACAATCTGCGATCATAAATTATAGCGAGAATAAGAGAATCTGGAAATTCTCGCTTCTCTTTGTTCAGACAGCAATATGTGCTCTGCTTCTCTCTTTGGTGCTGGTAATCAACAAGCAATATACCAAAGCCATCCATGACAAACCCGGGTATGAGTATGAAAATCTGCTTTGGACGGTGCTCACAGGTACGGACAAAAAGGTTCATCAAGGTATTGTTGATGAGCTAAAAACCCTGCCTGAGGTATTAGGCGTCGAAATGTCATACGGTCTGCCTTTGGATAGCGGTTCAGGAAATAATGTGATTGATGGTGATAAGCATTTGTTCAATATTGCAGACCAATATGAAGGTACAGCCGGTTTGTTTGATCTGTTGGGAATTCCATTCATAGAGGGAAGGTATCCGCAAAGTCCATTGGAAGTTGCTGTAAGTGAGAGTTTTTTAACTGAAATGGCAAAATTCGAGGATTGGAGTGACGGCGCTGTAGGTAAGCAAATATTTGTTACCGAACACAGCCTGACACCTACACATTCCTTCACTATATCGGGAGTCTATAAGGATTATAGAATGGGCACATTAACAGGTCAGGATAGTAGAGCCAGTGTTAAATTTCTCGGCGAGATTGGTGAAGATTGGATGCCCTTTATGGCGATGAAAGTGAATGAAGTTTCGAGAGAATTGATCGATAAGGTGCAAAATATTATTCAATCCCGAATCGAGAACAGAGTGGTTGAGGTAAAGGCCTATAAAGACTCAATGCGAGAGGCCTATTCCGGTGAAAGAAGAACCAAAAATACAGTTATCATCGGTTGTGTTGTCTCTATTGTCATCGCACTCTTTGGCCTTATCGGCTATATCAGAGATGAATCTCAACGCAGAAGCAAAGAGATGGCCATCAGGAAGATAAACGGCGCCAGCGTAAAAGAGATTATAACCATTTATATAAAAGAAGTTCTGAAAATCGGTATAGTCGCCCTAATTCTCGGCAATGCAGGAGCCTATTATGCAGCTCATTTGTGGCTACAGAATTTCTCCGAAAAAATTATCCTTTCACCTTGGTACTTTATAGTAGCAGATGTCATAATTATCATCCTGATTATAATCACAATTATTTTGAACAGCCTCCGTATATCGAGGGCAAATCCTGTAGAATCACTTAAAAACGAATAAACGCGAATAAACGCTAATATACACGAATTAACACGAATATAAACAATTAAAAACGATAACAATTATGATTACAGTTAGAGATCTCAGCAAAGTTTTCCGCACAGAGGAAATCGAGACAACAGCATTAAACAAGGTTTCATTTAACATCAACGATGGCGAATTTGTAGCCGTTATGGGGCCTTCGGGTTGCGGTAAATCCACTCTTCTAAATATCCTCGGTCTACTCGATAACCCAACGGAGGGCAGCTACTTTTTTGCCGGCCAGGAAGTAGCCAAATTGAAAGAAAAAGATAGAACCAAATTCCGTAAAGGAAACATCGGTTTCGTATTTCAGAGCTTTAACCTTATAGATGAGCTGGATGTATATGAAAATGTGGAGCTTCCACTTAAATATATGAGTATCAGCGCATCCGAACGCAAGAAAAGAGTGACGGAAATCCTCAAAAGAATGAATATCAGCCATAGAGCGAAACATTTCCCCCAGCAACTATCCGGCGGCCAGCAACAGCGTGTTGCCATTGCCCGCGCCGTGGTGGCCAACCCCAAGCTGATCCTTGCAGACGAGCCGACAGGTAATCTTGATTCAAAGAATGGTAAGGAAGTGATGGATCTGCTTAGCGAACTCCATTCTGAAGGCACAACCATAGTAATGGTGACTCACTCCCAAAAAGACGCGGCAGTTGCTCAGCGTATCATCAATCTATTTGACGGTCAGATCGTAAGTGACGTTAAAAACGAATTGTAACTGCAAAGACCCTCACGTCGCCCTACGGGCTCCTCAGGGTGATATTCTAAGGGGTGCAAAAAGTGTTAATTAATAAGAATATGAGTAAAATAAATATATTTAGACGAGGTCGGGGGCTATCTCTCTCCAGTGTATTGAATGTGCTGGGTTTGGCGGTTGCCTTTGCTGCCTTCTACATAATACTCTGTCAGGTAAATTACGAGTTTGGATTCAACAAAAAGATTAAAAATGTTGACAAAGTCTTTGTGATTTCTTCAGGAGAACATGCCGGCGGAGGGAAAAGAAATCTCTCATTCTGTCGTCCTTTGGCGGAGTTAATCATCGATTCCTCACCCAACATAGAATATGGCGGAATTATCAACCTTGGATATAATGGAAGTGGAAAGCAAAGTTTCTGGGTGGATCGGAACAATGAGAAGCATATAGTTGAAATGAGTGCCACCCCTATCAGCGGGGATGCTCTCAAGGCTATTGGATTGGAGCCGATTGCAGGTTCATTTGATAAAATGGTTAACAGGACCAGCTTCGCTATTAGCCAAAGTGTAGCGAAAAAATTTGATTTGGAGGTAGGGATGCAATTGAATCAAGGGGATACTCCCGGAACGATTGTGGCAATTTATGAAGATATGGCTGAAAACTCCCATTTAAAGCACTGTGAGCTTCTCTACAACCTCGATAAAGAGAACCTGGAGAGCTATTCGGAGTGGGGTTACACCTACTTTGTAAAACTCATAGATCCTTCGCAGAAGGAGGATATGGAAGAAAATCTCACCTCTACTATTCGTCCTTTCTTTAAGGATAAGCTTTTAGATCAAATAGCTGAAGCCGGAGAAGAGATTGATGCCTCGGATGCAGAGATAAATAAAGCGATAAACACCTTTTTGGATATGGCTGATGTTCAGCTAATACCTTTGGGAGGCTTATATTTTCAAGAAGGTATATCGAGTATGATTGATTTTGGAAATCGTACGACAACTACGGTACTTCTGATTGTTGCGATATTGGTGATAGGAATCGCATTTGTAAACTATATCAATTTCTTCTTTGCCTTAATTCCGGAGCGTATAAGAGGTGTCAATACTAAGAAGGTGCTCGGCTGTTCCCGCAGAGAGCTTATTATGAGCGTAGTTACGGAGAGTTTAACACTGATAATCGTAGCGTTGATATTGGCATTTGCCTTTGTAATGCTCTTTAATATGAGTGAGTTGGTTCATCTAGTGGCTGCAAAAACCGCTTTAAGTGCGAATATAAGCCTCGCGATTTCAACAGTTATCATCGCTCTTGTGGTAGCCGTAGTTTCCAGCCTCTATCCCGCTTTCTACATTACTTCATTTGAGCCGGCTCTGGTATTAAAAGGCTCTTTCGGAGCCACGAAACAGGGAAAAACCTTGCGTTATGGACTTGTAGGGCTACAGTTTGTTATCTCTATAGGGTTGATTATTGTCTCCTCATTTATCAATCTGCAGCGCAATTATATGGTAAATTATGATATGGGCTTTGATAAAGAGCAACTTCTCTATGTACATACTACTTATGATATCGGAAAAAATGCCGAGGCTGTTGAAGAGAGATTGAAGAGCGACCCTCAGATTCAAGATGTTACATGGGCTTCAGGTGAACTCATTGCCCCTATAAGAATGGGATGGGGACGCAGTTTTAAAGGCGAGGCGATTACTTTCCAATGCTATCCGGTTGCATGGGACTTCCCCGAATTTATGGGCATAGAGATATTGGAAGGGCGTTCTTTCCGTAAGGAGGATGAAATTGGTGAAAATGGAGTCTTTATTTTCAATGAAGCATGTAAGCTTAAATTTGGGTTGACTTTGGATGATAAAATTAACGGACATCTTAGCGAGGCAACGGAGATAGTGGGTTTCTGTAACAGTTTCAGCTTTATGAGTCTAAAGGAAGAGGTGGGACCCTTTGCACTCTATGTCTATGGAAAATCCCCCTGGACCTATCCCAGCACAGCATTTATTCGTGTAGCAGCAAATGCAAATTATCAGTATGTAATGAAGCATATCGGCACCGTACTTAGTGAGTGGGCCCCTAAAATTGCTCCCGACCAGTGGACAATCAATTTTTTCGACGAAAATATAGAGAAAACCTATCAGAAGGAAAAGTCGCTTTCTCAGTTGATCAGCCTTTTTACTTTGATTGCTATTGTAATTTCTCTGATGGGTGTCTTCGGCCTGGTAATGTTCGAGACGCAATATCGCCGCCGTGAAATTGCCCTTAGGAGAGTGAGCGGAGCCTCGATAAAAGACATTTTAATTATGTTCTGCAGCCGTTTTGTGAAGATTGTGTTGATCTGTTTTGTGGTGGCTGCCCCTATTAGTTATTATATTGTAAGTCAATATCTTAAGACTTTTGCGCATCGTATCCCGATTTATTGGTGGGTATTTGCTCTCGCTTTAATTGCAGTGATGTTTGTAACCCTTTGCGTTGTAGTAATTCAAACCTGGAAGGCAGCTACGGCAGACCCCGTTGACTCAATAAAGACGGAATAGGATTATGCCAATTGCCAAGAAGTCACTACATTTGTAGGGTCAGATAGATATGACTTGAAAATATAGAGGATTCTATGGCTAAAAACAAGGCAAGAATATTGGTTGTCGATGACAACAGTGGCATCAGGGCCGCTTTGAAATTACTTTTACCGATTCATTTTTCAGAGGTGGAACTTATCTCCTCTCCGAAAGAATTGATGAGTAAGATTTCAAGCTTCAGCCCTGATGTTGTGCTGCTCGACATGAACTTTCACACCGATATCAATACCGGAAATGAGGGACTTTTCTGGCTCTCTGAGATCAAATCAAAATATGAGGAGATAGAGGTGGTTCTCTTCACTGCCTACGCCGATATTGCGGTCGCTGTGGAAGGGATGAAACGGGGTGCATTTGATTTCATTGTTAAGCCATGGGACAATGAAAAGTTGATTGACACTCTCCGTAAGGCCTCTCTTGTCAATAAAAAAGAGCCGAAGCCGACCGAGTCCGAAGCAGATTCTTCAATGTTTTGGGGCAACGGCAAGGCTATGAAGGCAATTCGCAGCAGGGTAAATAAGATAGCTGACACAGATGCAACTATTTTGATCACGGGAGAAAATGGTACCGGTAAAGATATTCTTGCCCGCGAAATTCATCGCCTCTCGGATAGAGCACAAAAACCGATAGTCAATGTAGATGCCGGAGCAATAACCGAAACCCTTTTTGAAAGTGAGTTGTTTGGTCATGTGAAAGGTGCCTTTACCGATGCTCATGCAGACCATGTCGGTAAATTTGAGCTTGCTGATGGCGGTACCTTGTTTTTGGATGAAATAGGGAATATTCCCCTTCACCTTCAGGCCAAACTTCTGAGAGTAATCCAAAACAGGAATGTAGTGAGAGTTGGAGATACGAAAGAGATTCCCATTGATATCCGCCTTATTTGTGCCACAAACAAGGATTTGGAAAAAATGGTAGCGGGAGAAGTGTTTAGGGAAGACCTCTACTATCGTATAAATACAATTCATTTGCATCTTCCTCCTTTAAGAGAAAGGATTGATGAGATAGAGCCGCTGGCCAAACTTTTCCTCGGGATCTTTGCGAAGAAATATAGAAGAAATGTCTCGGAAATAAGCGAAGAGGCATGGGAACTTCTAAAATCTCATCCTTGGAGCGGAAATATTCGCGAGCTCAGGAATTGTATCGAAAAGGCTGTCATTCTATCCGAAGGAGCTATTTTAACTCCCAAAGAGATAGAACTGAAAAGTATCCAATCCGATTCGGGGAGTAGAGAGATCAGCTCTGAAGACTCTCTGGAAGAGACGGAAAAGAAAGCCATTATGGCGGCTATTGACCGTTTCGGCGGCAATTTATCTATGGTTGCAAAATCCCTCGGCATAAGCAGACCGACACTATATGCCAAATTGAAAAAATATAATATATGACAACCTGGCAAGTCATATTGTTGATTCTTGGTGTAATTGTTTTAACCGCGAATATTACTTCTTACCTAACTTCACGCAGGATGCGAAGAAAGGTCAGTTATATGCTTGATGCTCTCGAGGATAAAGAGTATAATTTTCGTTTTGGCGAGAAAGGATTTTTTGCCAAAAGGTTTAATGCGAGTCTCAATCGATTGCGCAATCTTTTCGACCAGGAGAGAAAAGAAATCAGTGCTCAGGAGAAGTATTACGGTCTTATGCTGGACCATGTCAAAACAGGGGTTATAGTGATTGAACAAAACGGCAGAGTCAATTATTCCAATAAAACAGCGCTTGAATTGCTGGGTGTTGCTACTCTCGGCAATATAAAACAGCTTAAAACTGTCAGTGACTCCCTGTATGAGGCTTTTGAAGCTATAACAGACACCGGTTTGGAGCAGAGAGCAAATTTTTACAACGAATCCGGAAAAGTAACCATTGCTCTAACCTCATCGAAGGCAACCATTGGCCAAAAAGAGGTCGAGGTAGTCGCCTTTAATGATATCACGAGCAATATTTCAGAGAGTGAACAGGAGTCCTGGGCAAAGCTGATCAGAGTGCTCACTCACGAAATAATGAACACAGTGACACCCATCGCCTCTTTAAGTGAAGCTCTTCAGCAATTTGACAATGTGGAGGAGCAGGTTCGCAGCGGGCTTGAGACCATAGCGCAATCTTCGCGTGGCTTGATCAAATTTGTAGATACCTACAGAACTCTTACGAGAGTTGCCACTCCTGTCAAAAAAGCGGTTTTGGTAAGGGATCTGGTGGAAAGAGTTATTTCTCTTACACAAGAACAGGCACAAAACAGAGGGATATCCGTCATTTTCGAGGAAAAATCGGAGGACATTCTTCTTTACGCAGATGAGGGACAGATCATCCAGATCCTCATAAACATCGTAAAAAATGCTCTCGAAGCAGATGCTACGAAGATTAAAATCAGCGCAGAGATCAATCTGGCTGAACAAATAATTATAGAAGTTCACAACAATGGAACTCCCATAAGCAAAGAGAGTCAGGAAGAGCTCTTTGTTCCATTTTTTACTACCAAACAGGAGGGGACAGGCATCGGTCTAAGCCTTTCAAATCAGATTATGAGGCTGCATAACGGCAGCATTAATCTGACAAAAAGCGATAATGCAGGCACGATTTTTAAGCTAACATTCAGATAGTCAGCACAATAATGTGCAATATAGGGTGGTTTCCCTTTGTTCTTTAACACCCTAATAATCACTTTATTGCGTTCTGCAAGGGAGCTATTTGCTAAATTGCAAACAATTGAAAATCAAGGAATATGGCTATTACGTGCAATTATTTTAAAATCTTTTGCTTGTAAATCTCTTAAAAGTTTAACTTTGTGTCTAAATGCATTAGAACTATTCTAATCAATCAACAGTGAAATGTTATTTGATTATTACAATAACTTATTCTCTAATCTAAACCTAAAAAGATATTTCTAGAATTATGACAACTATTTCCAACACTTCAACCACAACGGCCTATAAGGGGAATGACAGAATCCTTATCGGATTTATCCTCGGTCTTCTCTCTTTCTGGCTTTTCGGCATGACTATGCTCAATGTCAACGTGGTCATGAATCAGGACCTTGGTCTCCCGAATTCTTCTCTCAACCTTGCCGTATCTATCACCGCTCTTTTCTCAGGCATGACCGTAGTTATCTTCGGAGGTCTGGCCGATAAAATCGGCAGGGTAAAGATTACACGCTTAGGTTTTATATTCGCTATCGTCGGAGCGGCATTAGTTGCAGCTACTCCGAATAAGAGTGGTTTAACACTGCCGGTACTGCTTACCGGTCGTATTTTGCAAGGACTCTCTGCCGCATGTATCATGCCCTCAACACTTGCATTGCTTAGAGAGTACTGGGATGAGAAGGGACGTCAGAGAGCTGTCAGTTTGTGGAGTATGGGAACCTGGGGTGGCACCAGCTTTGCTGCTCTTGTCGGTGGAGCAATGGCGGATAATTTAGGATGGAGATGGATATTTATCGTATCCTGTGTGCTCTCCATTCTAGGTCTCTATCTTATCCGTGATATTCCTGAAAGCAAAGCAGAACAAAAAGGCAAATCTCAGCTGGACTATATGGGCATGCTGCTCTTTATGTTCTTTATCGTTACGCTCCAGCTCTTTGTTAGCAAAGGATCAGAATGGGGATGGGGGAGCATGAAGTCACTTATTGTGGCGGGCATTTCTATTGTCTTCCTGATTATATTTATCCTTTTTGAGCTTAAGAGAAAAGAGAGTCCGTTCATCGATTTCAGCCTCTTCCGAAATAAGACATTCACCGGTGCCACGATCTCTAACTTTATCCTCAATGGTACCTCCGGTGTACTTATTGTCACTTTGATGCTGATGCAGCAAGGTGGAGGTATCAGTGCCGATACCACGGGTCTTCTTACAATAGGATACGGAGTAGTGATCCTGCTCTTTATTCGAGTAGGTGAGAGGTTGCTGCGTAAGTACGGTCCGCGCAAACCGATGATCTGGGGCTGTCTAATCCTGCTTCTTTCGATTGCATGCATGCTGCCTACCAATATCATGACGAAGACTTATATGGTATTGATGTCTATTGGTTATATCTTCTTCGGCCTTGGGCTTGCATTCTACGCAACTCCTTCAACTGATGCGGCTCTCTCCAATCTTCCTTTGAGTCAGACGGCATCGGGTTCAGGTATATATAAGATGGCTTCTTCCCTTGGCAATGGCTTCGGTATTGCCATTTCCAGTGCTATCTACTCCGGTATAATCATCAATGGCAGGCCATTCACGGCTCTGGATACACTCTTTATAGGACGTCAGGATAACCTCGATTTCAGACATGGTGCCATGATAGCACTGCTCTTCAACTTTATTATGATCGTTATTGCCATTGTTGTGATCAGGGCAACCGTATCGGGTAAAACCAAGGAGAAATAGAGATATGAGCGCAAAACCAATAAAAGGAGTAGCAGCACTGCACTCCGAGATGAAACGCTGGTTGGAACATCTGCACTCCAATCCTGAAGTTTCTACCCAAGAGCATGAAACAGCACGATACATAGCCAACGAGCTGGCCCAAATGGGTTACGAAGTACACGAAAAGATAGGCAAGAATGGTATTTATGGTGTAGTCGGCCGTCTGCAAAATGGTAATGGGAAGAAGAGCATCGGTTTTCGTGCAGATATGGATGCGGTTCGTGTTCAGGAAGATAATACTCTTCCATACAAGAGTAAAATTGACGGTGTATCTCACCTCTGCGGACATGACGGCCACTCTGCAATGGCATTGGGAGCAGCTAAATATCTGGCTGATACCCGAAGCTTCAATGGCACTTTACATTTCATTTTCCAGCCTTCAGAGGAAAATATGAAGGGAGGTCCTTCCATGATTGAAGATGGATTGTTTGAGAAATTTCAGATAGACCGTCTCTATGCGATGCACAATATTCCCGGTCTTCCCAAGGGTGTGTTCCATTTTCATGACGGAGAGACGATGTCTGCGGTAGATAACTGGGAGATTGAACTCACCGGCAAGGGATCTCACGGCTCCATGCCCGAATTGAGCATTGATCCTGTGGTGGCCGGATCTTCGCTTGTAATGGCACTTCAGACCATCGTTTCTCGCAATATATCCCCATGGGATAACGGTGTGGTTACCGTTGGTGCTTTCCTTGCAGGAAATGAGGGTAATGTCATCGCCAATAGCGCTATTCTCCGACTTTCGATGAGGAATATGCAAGCTGAAACCCGCAAAAAGGTACTTGACAGGATCCGTAAGATAACAGCCGCTCAGGCAGAATGCTATGGTTGTACCTATGAGATTCGAGAAGGACAACCGGGAGCAGTATTGATAAATAGCCCGGAGGAGACGAAATTTGCTGCCGATGTGGCCAGAAAATATTTTGGTGACGAAAGTGTCATCTATCCTTGCAAGCCGCTGATGAGTAGCGAAGACTTTGCTTTTATGCTACAAAAGAAGCCTGGCAGTTATGTGATGATTGGCAATGGAGATACCTATATGGTACATCACCCCAAATATATTTTTGACACAGATATATTGCCCATAGGTGCTTCTCTGTGGGTTGCCCTCGCTGAGGAGTATCTCAAATAAGGAGATAGACTCAATATACCGAACTTATAACAAATGAATGCCTGGTGAATTGCATCAGGCATTTATTTTTATGGTTATTATTAATAGTTAAAGTCAGTGCCTCTATTTCCTGTTTACAATCTTTGCGAATTCGTAAAGTTGTGGTCTGATGTGGCAGTAGCCGCCCGGAGTTTTGTCGAGATAGTTCTGATGGTACTCTTCAGCTTTGTAATAACTTGTGACGGGACCGATTTCTACATGTATCGGAACCGAATACTCCTTGCTGATCTCATCGTGTACCTTTTGTGCAACGGCAGCATCTGAGGTGTAACCCGGATGGTAGAAGATGCCGCTTTTGTATCGTGTGCCAATATCTCCGGCCTGGCCATCTTCACTTGTTGGGTCAATAGCCCTGAAGAAACATCTTATGAGAACCTCAAGGTCAAGCATATCTGCATCATAGAGTACTTTGACGCACTCCATATATCCGGTAGTATCAGTATAGACCTCTTCATAAGTTGGATTTGGCGTTTTTCCATTGACATATCCCACCTCAGTATCAACTACTCCCCGAATAAGATTGAAGTATTTCTGGAGACCCCAGAAACAACCTCCGGCAAACCATATCAATTGTAGATTTTTTTTCATGAAGCAAATGTAAGAAAAAATTCAAAACAGAATCTAAACGCGAATAGTTGTTATCTTTGCATTGACTTATGGAAGAAAAATACAAACTCGTTTATCAGCGGTTGGAGGCTATGGTCTCAATGGAACAGGATCCCATTGCCAATATGGCCAATGTAGCGGCTTTGCTCCACGAAACTTTTGGATGGTGGTGGACCGGTTTTTACCGTGTGGATGGGGAGAGTCTCGTACTTGGTCCTTTCCAGGGACCGGTGGCCTGCACCAGGATTCCATTTGGACGCGGGGTCTGCGGTACAGCCTGGGAGCGTCGAGAGACGATTATAGTTCCCGATGTGGAACAGTTCCCGGGCCATATAGCGTGCAGTTCGCTCTCCAGAAGCGAGATCGTAGTCCCTATTTTCAAGGATGATGCCGTCATAGGAGTGCTCGATATCGACAGCAAAGAGTTGTCGGCTTTTGACCAAACAGATGCAATCTGGCTAGAGAAGATAGTAGCTCTACTCTAGATCTTCCCGTACTTCTATCCATTCAATTTCGCCACCCCAAAGCTCTAGGAAGCGGCGAAATCCTTCTTGAGAGATGGTTACACTTGCGGTGTTATCGCATGGGTGGAAACTTATCCGTTCGCTTTGCTGAAGATCTTTATCGAGATAGAGTTTGACGCGGTGTCCATTGGGGAAGAGTTCTTTGGGATTGACGTCGGTGCGATTTTTAAGTCCCATATCGTTTATCAGCCCAAATAGAGAGACTGAGCCGGGTGTCAGCCCAAGGCAACGCTGCATTCTATCAGGTGAGGCAAAAGAGAGTTTGCCCTGCTTGAGTGCCAGTTCCAGTGAGCGGATATCGAGATTCTTGTGACATTCGAAACATACCAAATAGTGTCGGTTGCCCTTGTGGTTGCGGAAGAAGAGGTTTTTGCAGTGGGTGGAATCGATTTCCTTCCAGTATTCCATCGCAATCTCAATTGTTGGAAGTGGGGGATGGGTGTGGATTTCATACTCTATTCCTGCATTTTCAAGGAATTCCAGCACTTCGGTTATTGTTTCGTTGTATTGCATTTTATGATCTTTTAATTAGCGGAAAATAAACCCCTAATAAACCTATAAAAATCGGGGATAAACAACACAGGTGAGGTTATCAACAGTATCAGCCACCAATCACTCCAGGAGAGCGGCGCCACATCGAAAAAGGCTCCCGCAACGTTGGTTATAAGGTACTGCCCGATCAGAATTATGCCGGCAACCATTACCAGTGTCAAAGAGGCGGATTCTTTGAAACGTTTGCGATTAAACAACGAATCCAGAATATCCTGCAGTACGCTCCCTTTAGTGCGGAAATATCTTGCATTAAACAGGTTCCAGAACTGAAGCATAACAAAGATGGAGAAGAAGACTCCCCTCTCAAATCCCGAAAGATGTTGCTTTGTACTGGGATCTAAGGCTTCTCTGAAGAGTCTATTGAGGGTCTCCATATTTAGCAAATCTCTCACTGAAGTGATATCCGTGTGCCAGAGCAGCCGCCAGATCAGAGTCATCACAATAAAGAAAATCAGGCCTCCTACTATAATACGGATAGCCATCTTGCGGTCTATTATATGGCTTTTTGAATCTCTCGGAGGGGCATTCATCACTCTGCGATCTGGAGGGATGGAGGAGAGTGCCATTGCTGCAAATGTATCCATTATGAGATTGACCCATAGCATTTGTGTAACTGTCAGAGGAGAGTCCAGCCCAAGGAAAGCTCCCAGCAGCACTATCAGGCAGGCGCACACGTTGATAGTCATCTGGAAGAGAATGAAACGCTTGATATTGAGGTAGAGCGAACGTCCCCAGAGAATACCCTTGTTGATGCTGGTAAAGGAGTTGTCTATTATAGTGATATCGCTTGCCTCTTTGGCTCTGGAAGTGCCGTCACCCATCGAAAGACCCACCTGTGCCTTTTTGAGTGCAGGGGCATCATTTGTGCCGTCGCCTGTGACTGCTACCACCTCGCCCATCTCCTGGAGTAGAGTCACCAGCCGGGCCTTGTCTTCGGGACGTGCCCTGGAAAGTACTTTGAGCTCGGGTATGACACGAGTTTTGATCTCTTCGTCGCTCATTAGGGCAAATTCCGCTCCGGTTAGTACCTGCATAGGTTCTTGAGCATCCATAATTCCGGACTGCCGTGATATCTCATTTGCCGTAAGCGCAACATCTCCTGTAATCATTATAACTCTGACTCCTGCATTGTTTCTGCATATATCAATTGCCTCTCGTACATCATCCCTTACCGGGTCGGCGATGCCCACTATGCCTGCAAAGATAACCGGAGCTTCCTCAAGATCCATCTCCTGATATGCAAAGCCGAGTGTGCGCATTCCTTTGGACTGATAGCTCTGAAGGTAAGATAGTATCTCCTCTTTTGTGCGATTGCCGGCGATACTATCCGACATTTCCAGCACAATCTCCGGTGCACCTTTGATATACCGCACGCTCTTCCCCGTATGCTCATCTTTTGCAACGGTTATCATCCTCTTGGTCTCTGTTGAGAAAGGTTCCTGAGAGGTGATGATAAGACTTGCTCGCAACGCACGATAGTCGTATCCCAGTTCGTTAAGCCAGAGGAGCAATGCTCCTTCGGTGGGATTGCCTATTGCGCGGAGTTTGCCGGATTCGTCGTCAGAGAGTTCTGCAGTGGAATTGATCGAGATGCTCAGGGCCATAAAGTCCATCTCTACTCCTGAGAATTCTTGCTTCACCACACTCATTTTATTGTAGGTGAGCGTACCGGTCTTGTCGGTGCAAATGACAGTTGTTGCACCCATTGTCTCGCAAGCGTGGAGTTTACGTACCAGATTCTTTTCCTTCAACATTTTACGCATACTCAGCGCTAGTGAGATGGTAACGCTCATTGGGAGTCCCTCCGGCACTGTCACAACTATCAGAGTTACTGCAAGCATCACTGAGTTGATAATCACATGGATTACATCCAATATTTCGCGCTCTCCGGGACTGCTGGTGAGGAAAAAGATCAGCAGACGTCCGATGACTACCAGTGTTGCGATGATATAACTCGCTTTGGTAATCGTTTTTGCGAGGCGATTGAGCTGGTCGTTGAGGGGAGTTTCGACAGTGCTCTCCTCCTGAAGAATTTGGGCACCCTTGCCCTCTTCGGTTTCCGGTCCAACTGCTGTGACCTTATAGAGTGCAGTACCCTCAATAAGAGTAGTACCTCTTAGGAGAAAATTCTGGGGATAGGTGCTCTCCGGTCGCGTAGGATCAATCTCCACATATTTCCTGGTGAATGGTTCTCCGGTAAAATTGGATTCATCAATGCGCAGGGAGATCGCCTCCAGCAGAATACCGTCTGCAGGAATCTCATCACCACTTTCCAACTTGACAATATCCCCGAGACAGACATCTCCTCTTGGAATCTCGTATATCTGTGGCCACCCGCCCTCTTCCGCCTCGTATGCGCTGCGCCACCTGAGTACCTTGACTTTACGCTCGTCCTTGGCTTTATTTAGAATCTTGAACTCCTTTTCGGCATTGTACTCAAAAATAAATGCTATGCCGGTAGCAAGCAAAATGGCAATCAGTACTCCGAGGGGCTCAATGAGGCATGAAGTTGACTTCCCCATCACAAACATCTCATACAAAGAGATACAGAGTGAGAGGCCTAGTGCTACCAGCAGTATTATGATAATGGGGTCCTTGAATTTAGCCAGATAGGCCTTCCATAAGGGTTCGCTCTCCGGTTCCGGAATAATATTACAACCTTTTCCATTAATTACCTCCGGAGAATCTACACAAAGGTATCTATAGTTTTTTCTTTTTTCTTCTGACATTTGTCAATTGAGATCAATTTATTGAAAAGGCGAAGTTACCATTTTTTTGCTGAGGCTGTCAAAAAATAGTTGTATTTCAAATACTTTTGCTTACTTTTGTGGCTCCAATGGGGTATTAGCTCAGTTGGTAGAGCGTTTGAATGGCATTCAAAAGGTCAGGAGTTCGATTCTCCTATACTCCACGCTATTTCGCCCCGCAGCAATGTGGGGCGTTTTTCTTATAACGGAAAAATTCACTCCTTATGAAAAAAATACGCATCACCGTCGTTCGCAAAGTAGAACACAAGGACCTGATAGAGAAATATGAAAACCCCATTGAGCACGCATGTGATGTCAATGAAGGCGATGTATGGATCGCAGAGGGGTGGGAAAGACCTGAAGAATTTTGTCCAAGTGCATGGGAATCCATTTCCCCGTTTGTGCTGGCTCTTTCGCATGGTGCTACCGGCTTTTATGACGGATGGATGAAAAATCCCGCTTCTGCGATGATATCGTGCAACGACGGTTTTCGTCCCGTAAGTTTTCTTATAGAAGTGATAGACTGAAATACCGATAAATATGAAAAAACTGATTGTTATAGACTCCTGTATGCGGGCTGAATCCAGGACAAAACTGATTCTAGATGCAGCTGTGGCCGAACTTTCAAAGAGATATGAGGTAGAGATCATTGATGTCAATTCTGTAGGACTGCCACCGTTGGATAAAGTCACCTATGTGGATCAACGAGAAAATGGGAACATTCCTCCTTTGGCTGTGGAAATAGCGTGCAAAGTAGCCACCTGTGATCGCTTGGTTGTTGCAGCTCCTTTCTGGGATATGAGTTTCCCTGCAATTCTGAAGTCATTTTTCGAAAATATTTCGCTATTCGACATAACTTTTACCGACAATGGAACTACCTGTGTAGGGCTATGTAAATGCGAAAAGGTGCTCTTTATCACTACACGCGGTATGGACATCAGGACAGGAGCTCCGCTTGACCAAGGTTCGCCATACTTAACTGCGCTCTCATTCCTCTGGGGCCTCGGCGAAGTGATTACCGTTGCTGCTACCAATATGGACTACCTCTCTCCCGAAGATCTGGCGTTGCGTATTGAAGCTGCAAAAAAAGAGGCAGTGGAGATATGTAAGGAGTTCTGAGTATTGAGTTCCGAGTGAGTTGTTGAGTGATGAGTATGTAGTGGTGTGGGGTTCATGTTGCAGGGTTCGGGGCTCTTAACAATTGTAGCAAATAGCTAACTGCTAATGGCCAACAGCCGGCACTAAAAGAGGGAGGACTTTTATATAAATCGGAGTGAAACGACCGCGCAGCGCTTATGTGCTGCTTTGGTTCCCCAAGGGAACCATCAAAAGGAGGGGTAGATAAGGAGCGAAGCGACTGGCACTAAAAAAGAGAGCTAAATGCTCTCTTTTTTAGTGCCCAGGACAAGACTCGAACTTGCACGCCGTTATCCAGCACTAGCCCCTCAAGCTAGCGTGTCTACCAATTTCACCACCTGGGCGTGATTTGGGAATGCAAATATCAATCAATTTTTTCAAATACGCAAAAAAATGTTTAACTTAGTATGATTATTTCAAACAATACCACAAAAATTATGATTGAGCGCTATACGGAGGAAATTGCCAAAATGGTACCCTCTGCATTCAAATCTAAAGGCCACACCATATACCTGCTTGGCAAACTGACGGATGAAGTTGAAAATGGATTTATTACCAACCTTTTGCTGCCTCTTGTGGAGGCTATAAAAGATGATTTAGTGGAAAGTGTTTTTTTCCTGGGAGAATCTTCTCTGGTAAATGCCCTTGTGGAATGCTCTACACCGAGAACTCTTGGTTTTGATATCACCACAGACTCAGAAATGGATGAAAAAGAGTTTCTCGAAGGCAATTGCGGTTATGCTGCTCTTATCACTCTTAATTCGCAACAGGAGAATCCTTTTATCGAGATGATGTTTGATTCCGGCGTTTCACTGATGTTGTTAGGCCATGTGACAAAAGGTAGTTTTAGAATAGACGACCGCGATTGCGGCTTTATTGGAGATTACGTTAAGTAATTATGCTCAATAAGGATACGGGATCCATATCTGAGATGTTTGACAACATCGCCCCTAAATATGACTTTCTCAACCGTTTACTCTCCCTGGGTATGGATCGCCTTTGGAGGCGTCGTTTGGTCAGGCGTCTTGATAAGTCGCTTAGACTTCGTACCGGAGATAACGGTAATACGACCGCTGCGATTCTGGATGTGGCTTGTGGGACGGGCGATCTGACAATTGCGTTAGCTCGCAAAGGCTGGTCTCTTACAGGGGTTGATATTTCTCGAGGTATGGTGGAGATAGCCTGCAGGAAATGTGTTGCAAAGGGTGTAGAGGCATCTTTCGAGATTGCTTCCGCCGATTCGCTTCCTTTTGCGGATGGTGCATTTTCTGCTGTGACCATCTCTTTCGGTGTCCGTAACTTTGACCGCAGAGCTGAGTGCATGAATGAGATATTCCGTGTTACCGCCCCTTCCGGTGAGTTGATGATACTTGAGTTCGCAGTACCGCGCTGTAGAATATGGAGAGTTATTTATATGTTTTACTTTAAGTACATACTGCCCTGGATTGGAGGAATAGTTTCGGGCAATAGAAGTGCCTACCGTTACCTGCCCGAGTCTGTGATGCGGTTTCCAGCTTATGAGGAATTCTGTGCTGAATTGTCTAATGCGGGTTATACCGATGTTTCTTATGAGTCCCTTATGTGTGGAGTGGCTCTTTTGTACAAAGCTCATAAACCTTAGATTGAGATTATGACCTGGACTCTTTTTTGGAAAATATGCTCCTTTGCCCTCTATTTCGCCAATATTATCCTGGTGATTTATGTCGTTTGGAGACTTGTGATGAAAAAATCGGATCCCATGAAGACGCTCACATGGATCCTGGTGCTTATTTTGTTGCCCTATATTGGATTGATCCTATACCTGCTCATAGGTCAGAATTATCGCAAGGATGCAATTTTCAAAAATAAGAGAATAGTGGATGTGGAGGTGCGCAAAAAACTCGCTCTGGACCAACTGCATCACTACAAAGAATCGGATAATCTGCCCACTTCGGTCTCTCCGTACAAGAAACTTATCCGTCAGAATCTGCTGGGCAATTATAGCATACTCACAGTAATCGACAAAATAGATTTCTATTTCTCCGGAAAGGAGGCACTTGATGCTATGATTGCCGATATGGAGTCGGCGGAACAACATATACATTTACAGTCATTCATATTTATGGATGACAATATCGGAACCCGTATCCGCGATCTTTTGATCAAAAAGGCCTCTGAAGGAGTGGAGGTGCGGGTTATCTACGATAGTGTCGGCTCTATAAAGACCAAAAGACGCTTCTTCAATGAGATGCGTCAGGCAGGCATAGAGGTGCTGGAATTCTCACCGGTGCGTATTTTCAGACCTACTTACAAGATCAATTATCGCAATCACCGCAAAATACTTGTCATTGACGGTTGCGTGGGGTACATCGGTGGTATCAACATAGCAGACCGCTATTATGACGGCGGCGTCTATGAGGAGTGGAGAGATACTCAGATCAGGGTAGAAGGGGAGGCGGTTTTCCCGATGCAGTCAAGTTTTTTACTTGACAGATATTTTACCATAAACCGACATCTGACGCGTCGCAGGAAGTATTACTCCGATATAGACATTGAAAATCTTTATCGCCACAAAGCGGAGAGCGGTATTTACTCACAATTTCTCACTTCCGGACCTGATAGCGACTGGTCCAGCATCAAGGAGTGCTACTTTTCCATGATTACAGGTGCAAACCGACGCATCTGCATCAATACTCCCTATTTTACTCCTTCGGAGTCACTTATGAAAGCCATTCGTACTGCATCTCTTGGAGGAGTTGAGGTCAATTTGATGATGCCCTCCCGCTCGGATTCTGTGTTGATTCACTATTGCTCAATGTCCTATATTAAAGAATTGCTTAGGGCCGGTGTCAATGTTTATCTCTTCAAAAATGGTTTTCTCCACTCCAAGAGCATTAGCGTAGATGGGGAAATCTGCATGGTGGGTTCCGCAAATATGGACAATCGCAGTATGCTTTACGACTTTGAAGTGATGTCCGTAATCTATAGTCCGCAGTGTGCAAATATTATAGAAGAACAATTTGACGAAGATATTTCAAGATGTGAAAAACTTTCGCTACAGAAATGGGAGAAGCGTGGATATAAGGAAAAGCTCTACGAAGGCCTCGCCCGTCTGGTAAGCCCCATGTTGTAATAATGTCATTTTTTTTCTGCAAAGTATCGGATAATTATCTACTTTTGCGCGCCTATTGAAATCTATGGGCTCAAAATATGGACAGTATAAGGAACATTGCGATTATCGCGCATGTCGACCACGGTAAGACCACTCTGGTTGACAGAATGATATATCAGGCACGTCTCTCCAGAGATATGGAGAAGATGGGCGAATTGATTCTGGATAGTAACGATCTGGAGAGGGAGAGAGGTATCACCATCCTTGCAAAGAATGTTTCAGTCCCCTACAAAGGAGTTAAAATCAATATAATTGATACACCCGGTCATGCCGACTTTGGAGGAGAGGTAGAGAGAGTTCTAAATATGGCTGACGGTGTACTGCTGTTAGTGGATGCCTTCGAAGGGACAATGCCCCAAACCCGTTTTGTGCTGCAAAAAGCTATCGAGATGGGCAAGAAACCGATTGTGGTTATCAACAAGGTTGACAAACAGAACTGCCGTCCGGACGAGGTCAACGAAGAGGTATTCGACCTGATGTTTTCTCTCAGTGCCAGCGAAGATCAACTCGACTTTAGGACGGTTTACGGTAGTGCCAAACAAGGCTGGATGTCACTGGACTGGCGCAAGCCTACAAATGACATCACGGTATTGCTTGACGCCATAATAGCTGAAATCCCCGCACCACAGGTGCAGGAGGGCACTCCGCAGATGCTGATCTCCTCGCTCGAATATTCACCCTATGTAGGCCGTATCGCAATCGGCCGCATCACTCGCGGTGAGTTGCACTCAGGTATGCACGTAACCCTCTGCAAGAGATATGATATCAAAGAGAAGCAGAAGGTCAAGGAACTGATGGTCTTCGAGGGTCTTGAGAAGAAAAAAGTGGAGAGCGTGGGATGCGGTGACATCTGTGCTGTGGTAGGCATAGAGGGATTTGAGATCGGTGATACCATAGCCGACTTTGATAACCCTGAATCACTACCTCCGATCACTATAGATGAGCCTACGATGAGTATGCTCTTTACCATCAATGACTCTCCATTCTTCGGCAGAGAGGGCAAATATGTCACTTCGCGTCACCTTAAAGAGCGTCTCGAGCACGAACTGGAAAAAAACCTCGCGCTTAGGGTCAAACCGGGTGTTGCCCCGGACTCTTTTGTGGTCTACGGAAGGGGAGTTTTGCACCTCTCTATTCTCATAGAGACCATGCGTCGCGAAGGCTTTGAACTGCAGGTTGGCCAGCCCAGAGTGTTGGACAAAACTATCAACGGACAGCGTTGTGAACCAATAGAATACCTAACCATTGAGGTCCCCGAAGAGTTTGTAGGTAGGGCAATAGAGTTTTCCACCCGAAGAAAAGCTGCATTGATACGGATGGAAGGACGTGGTGATCGCACCCATCTGGAGTTTGAAATTCCCTCCAGAGGTTTGATGGGCCTGAGAAGCAATTTGCTAACTGCCACCCAGGGAGAGGCTGTGGTAGCCCACCGGTTTAAAGGATATGAACCCTACAAGGGCGACGTTGAAAAGCGTACTAATGGCTCTCTTGTTGCGCTTGAAACCGGGCTTTCGGTAGCATATGCAATGGATAAATTAAAAGACAGAGGTAGTTTCTTTATTTTTCCCGGAGAAGAAATATACGCCGGACAGGTGGTTGGTGCACATACACGCGAAAACGACCTTGTAATAAATCTATGTAAGACTAAAAAGCTCACTAACATTCGTGCAGCAGGAGCCGATGAAAAGATAATACTGCCTCCCCCGATCCGATTCAGCCTTGAAGAGGCGTTGGAATATATCCGGGAGGATGAGATGGTAGAGGTTACCCCGAAATCGATGCGTATCAGGAAGATTCTACTTGATGAAACCTCAAGAAAAAGAGCAAAGCAGTAGGGGTTATTAAAAAAATTGTTATATTTGCAGCCCAATTTTGCGACATGGAGAAGGTAAATGACAGCATAAAGGTCCCTTTGAGGGGGTTGCCCAATGGTAGTCACACCTTTGAGTACCAAGCAGATGGAGAGTTCTTTCAAACCTTTGGAAGCGAGATTATCCATGATGCCGTATGTGATATTTGGATGGTTGTGACCAAAAGTCGTGACTTTATAAAACTCGACTGCACCATCATCGGAAGCGTTATTGTAGAGTGTGACAGATGTCTTGACGACCTGCAAATACCGATTGAGGTGAATAGGGGGCTACTGGTCAAATTCGGTTCTGAAGAAGAAGATGCCGACGTTGGAACTGGAGATGATGATGTGATGATGGTTGACGATACAGCGGCAATGTTGGAC
>Ga0255345_1001338_pt1 | contig 36049 bp, 39 predicted proteins | sample wastewater_treat_6_FD_192415 | JGI IMG/M metagenome (GOLD analysis project Ga0255345, IMG submission 192415) | Wastewater microbial communities from Lulu Island WWTP, Vancouver, Canada - plant20 | ecosystem: Engineered > WWTP > Wastewater > Unclassified | place: Canada: Vancouver, British...
TGTATATTTACATTTTAAAGGATTTTATATGTTAGGTGGTAAACTTTTTCACTGTCATTTGGCATCAAAGTGGTACACTTTTAGAGTATCATTTACACAATAAAATTAAAACCCGCAAAATAGCGGGTTTATTAATACTCCTGAGCGCACTATTAAGAATCTGCTTTTTATTAGTTTGTAAACATCTGTGTCCAATATGGCCTGCCGTTGTTCACGTAGCCGACACCTATTTTTGTAAAGTGTGATGCAAGTATATTTGCCCTGTGGCCCGGTGAATTCATCCAGGCATTCACTACTTCTTCAGGTGTTCTTTGGCCTGCTGCTATATTTTCGCCCCATGCGGAATATTTAATCCCGTGTTGAGTAAGCATGTCTGCCGCACTTCCGTAGGTTGGAGATTGGTGTGCAAAATAATTGTTGTCAGACATGTCCTTTGATTTGATTCTTGCAACGTTTGATATTGCAGGATCCAAAGTTAGGGGCGCCAGGCCGTTTTTTTGTCTTTCCACATTTACCAACTCAACTACTTGTCTCTCATAATTTGATACTGATGGAGCAGTTGCAGTTGCTGTTGTTTCAGTAGTTGCTCGTTCTTTTTCAGTTATCGCCTGTTCCTTAGCAGGAGCTTGTGTTGTCTGCGCTTCCTTATTTACAGGAGCTTCTACATATTGAACATAATTATTATTAGTATTATTATTCGTCGGTTCAAAAATGAAATAACCGCAGTTTCTTAACAAATCTGAAATATTAAAGCTTGTATAGTACACCTGATCTGCAGCAAATGCAGATGTTGATGATAATGCTATTATTAGCGTTAATGTTAATGAAAGTATTTTCTTTTTCATTTTATTTCTCCTTTTCATATATTCTATACCCCCAACACTTCAAGGGAAGTGTGTAACTGATTTTTAGTTACTGACGAATTATAGCACGGCACTTTTAGTAATGAAACCCTCAATTATTTGTTCAAATGGTAAATGTAACAAATATATTACACAATTATGAACTATAAGTCATATATTACAAACATATTACAATATATAAACAAAATTATGTCATTGCAGGCAAATATTGCGACTCCTTATTGTATATAAATGTTTTGATATGATATAATTAATAAGGGAATGAATGAGTATCGATTGCAGAAATTTCATTATGCATAATAAAAAAAGAAAAGGAGATATTCTATGGTTAATTACAAAGAAATAAAACCTGAACAACTGGACAAAAATATTTTTCAACTGATTAATGACGGCTGGATGCTGATTACAGCAAAAAAAGACGATAAAATAAACACCATGACCGCATCCTGGGGCGGGTTCGGAATCATGTGGAACAAAAAGGTTGCCTATACGGTGATCAGACCCCAAAGGTATACAAAAGAATTTGTCGATGGCTCAGACACCTATTCCTTGTGTTTCTTCGACAAGGAATACAAAAAAACCTTGTCTTATTTAGGCTCTGTTTCTGGCAGGAATGAAGACAAGATAGCAAAAAGCAATTTGACGGTAAATTATATAAATGGGATACCCTGTTTTGAAGAAGCCTACATGGTTATTGTTTGCAGGAAATTATATGCCCAGGAATTCAAGCCCGAGTGCTTTATCATCAAAGACCTGGACAGTGAATACTATCCTAAAAAGGACCACCATACCTTGTATATATCCGAAATAGAAAAGATCTACATAAAAAAATAAGATAGTGTACCCAAAGTGTCATCCTGAGGATTTAGCCCGAAGGATCTTTTGAGATCCTTCGCTGGCGCTCAGGATGACATATAATCCTTGCAAAGCTCAGGATGAAACATAGATTCTTGGCTTAAGCCCAGGATGGCATAAAGCGGTTTGTACATTGTGATACTCAGCGAAAACTAAGAAAAGTTTTTTACAAAATAGAACAATAGCAAATGCAAGGGGTAGGCTATATAAAAACTAATTTGCAGGATTTTGTTCTTCCATCCTTGTTTATCGTTATAGAAGGATATGGGGACTAAGGCAAGGAGGGAGAACTGCTGAATCACGGCCGTCGAGTTTATTGCAAGCATTGTTAATGCCAAAAGAGGGAATTTTCTCTGTTTTGGCATATTTTTTATGTAGTAAAATGCCAGTATATAAATAATGCCTATGAACTGATAATCCGTTTTAAGCAAGGTTGCCAAAGCGGCAGCCAGAAATATTATCAAGGCCTTGTTCATAGATTCAGCTTTTTTATCTATTAAGTATATGGTTGTTAAACCTATGAAGAGGGTAAAAAATATGTTTTGGTGCTCAAAACCTACTTTACCGAAAAAGGCCAGATCAAAAGGTATTTCCGAAATAAAGGCAAATAATAAGAGCCTTGTTCCGTATTTTTTTACATCACTCGTGTGAAAATATCCTTCAACCAATAAAAAACAATAGATTGGGAAGGCGAGTCTTCCGATTATCCTGTAAAGTATTACATTACTTTGAAAAATTGCCCCGTAATGGTCGATTATCATTGTAATTAGGGCTATAATTTTTAAGACTAAACCGCTCATATTAACTCCAATAGACATATTTTTTTGAGATCCTTCGCTTCGCTCAGGATGACTTAGGGTATAAGTATGACGCTGAAATTCTTCCAAAAGTTCAGGACGACATAAAATTTTGCTGTTTTAATTATATCATTGTCATCAATTAATTCAATAAAAAAAGGCAGTGGGTATTCTGCCTTTTTATTGGAGGTTCAATGTTTATCAGGTTTTATGGTTACAATTAATGGTTTGGGTATATATTAGGAGAGTAAATATTATGAAGCCAACATTTGCAGTATTGAAGCTTTTGGCCTAACTCCCACCATTTTGCTGACGATTTTTCCTTCCTTCATGGCCACCAAGGTGGGTATGGTCATGATTCCGAATGCCGATGCCAATTCCGGCTGTTCATCCACATTTACTTTTCCTATTTTTGCATCTCTTACTTCACTTGCTATTTCATCTATTATCGGTGATATCATCCTGCAGGGTCCGCACCAGGCTGCCCAGAAATCCAAAAGTACAGGCTTATCTGATTTTAATACTTCTTGCTCGAAATTGTCCCTTGTGATATTGACTATATTCATGTTCAATCCTCCCATATTTTATTATGCTAATATTTTACTGCTTTTTAACATCATTACTGTGACTAAGTTACAAATGGGATTCTTCGGGCTAAAGTCCTCAGGATGACAGACCAACTGTCATCCTGAGCGAGGCGAAGGATCTCATGGGATTCTTCGAGTTAAAGCTCTCAGAATGACATTTTGCGGGTTATTTAAAAAAAGACTCTTGTTATACTGTCAAGTCACAATTTTTTATAATTTATCATGATATGAATCAATCATCTTTTGGGCATACTAATAAAAAAGGACGGAGAATGAAGCAATGAAATTATTTTTGGACACTGATAAGGGTTTAATTCCCCTTGATAAAGAAATTGTTGAAAAGTATAAATTGGTAGAAGGAAGGAAATCTCCCTTCACCCGCTATTATGTTGTTGGAGAAGAAGGTAGAGGAAAATTCAACCCGGAAAAGGAAACATCAAGTCCAGACCCGGATGAAATGCCTGCCGGAGAAGGGGCAGAAGATGATGAAATCGTAGAATTCTCAGATACGGGAGCAATTCTTTCCCAATCGGAAATCATCGATTTTTCTCATGGAACAGATTCCGAGGAACCATAAATTTTTTTATATTCTTTAAAAAAAATATTGACAGTTGAGCAACCATTCAACTATAATATAATCAAACAGTTGAATGGTTGCTCAACTATTATAGGAGGTAAAAATGGCTGCAAAAGAAGATTTATTCTGTGATTGCGAAGTCATACATGGAGATATTGTAGATGCAGTTAAACAGAGGATGCCTGATGAGGAAGATATCTATGATTTGTCGGATTTTTTCAAGGTCCTGGGGGACAGCACAAGAATGAGGATAATATGGGCCCTGGACGAAAGCGAAATGTGCGTGTGCGACATTGCGGTTTTGCTCAACATGACCAAATCGGCCATTTCCCACCAGCTGCGGGCATTAAGAAACGCAAATCTGGTTAAATTCAGGAGGGAAGGAAAAACAGTATATTACTCCCTCAAGGACGACCATGTAAGGGATATTTTCGAAATAGGCATGGAGCATATCAAAGAAAAATACAACAAGACCAAACAAAAGAAATAATGCAAATATCGTTCTGGGAGACAGATGGAGGAAGATATGAAAAAGACTTACAGGTTAAAAGGGTTGGATTGTGCCAACTGCTTGGAAAAGATGGAAAGAAAAATCAGCAAACTTAAAGGAGTTAAGAATGTTACGTCAAACTTCTTTACCGAAAAGATGGTAATTGAAGCTGATGATGTTTTTATGGCCGAAATAGAGGAAGAGGCAGCAAAGATAATAAAAAAACATGAGCCCCAGGTAGTATTTGAAGAGGTATAAGGGGAGAAGTCAATGAAGAAATTAATGGTACGCTTAATAGTCAGTGCAGTATTTTTTGCTTCTGCATTTATGATAAATAACAGTCAGATAAAACTAATAATGTATGCAATCAGTTATGTGATTGCCGGCGGTGATGTGGTTAAAAGGGCTCTTGACAATATAAAAGAGGGAGAAGTTTTTGATGAAAACTTTTTGATGTCCCTTGCTTCAATCGGAGCATTTTTAATAGGAGAAGCTCCCGAGGGTGTTGCAGTAATGCTCTTTTACCAGCTTGGTGAAATGTTTCAAAGCTATGCTGTGGGACAATCCCGAAAATCAATTTCAAATTTGATGGATATAAGGCCTGACTATGCTAACCTGTTAAGGGACGGAGAAATAGTCACCCTATCCCCCGAAGAAGTTCAAATTGGCGATATTATACAGATAAAGGCAGGGGAGAAGATCCCCTTGGACAGCATTGTGACAGAAGGAAATTCAATGCTTGACACTTCAGCTCTAACGGGTGAATCTCTTCCCAGGGAAGTAACGGTTGGAAGTGAGCTTTTAAGCGGCTGCATTAATATGAGCGGTTTACTCTATGCTAAGGTAACCAGGCCTTACAATGAATCCACGGTGAATAAAATTTTGGAATTGGTGGAAAACGCAAGCAGCAGGAAATCCAAATCAGAAAAATTCATAACAAAATTTGCAAGGTATTACACACCTACTGTGGTTGCAATCGCCGCTCTTCTTGCTTTTATTCCCCCCCTTGTCATAAAGGATGCAACCTTTAGTGAATGGATTTACAGGTCACTGGCATTTTTGGTTGTATCCTGTCCATGCGCTTTGGTGATTTCAGTTCCCTTGAGCTTCTTCGGAGGGATAGGGGGAGCATCAAAAAACGGAATTCTTGTAAAAGGGGGCAACTTTTTGGAAGCCATGGCCAAAACTGAAACGGTTGTATTTGATAAAACGGGGACCTTAACCAAGGGTGTTTTCAAGGTGCAGAAAATACATTCCGTGAAGGATGATCCCCGGGAATTGCTGAAACTTGCCGCCTATGCCGAGAATTACTCCAACCACCCCATTTCCCTTTCCTTAAAGGAGGCCTATAAGGAAGAGATAGACAGCCATAAGATATCTGATGTGGAAGAAATCCCGGGACATGGAATTTCTGCCCTTGTTGAGAATGTAAGGGTTTTGGCCGGAAATGACAAATTGATGGAGATGTTCGGTATTCCATACGACAAAGAAACATCCGGGGGAACCGTGGTTCATGTTGCTGCGGACGGTCAATACGCAGGATATATATTGATTGCGGACCAGACAAAGGAGGATGCTGCCCAAGCCGTCAGAGCTTTAAAAGACCAGAATATCAAAGACATAGTGATGCTGACGGGAGACTCCGAGTCAGCAGGCATTACTACAGCTAAAGAATTAGGTATAAATAAAGTTTATGCCCGCTTGTTACCTGCAGACAAGGTTGAAAAGGTGGAAGAATTGATTTCTCAAAAATCAGGAAAGAGTGTTCTGATGTTTGCAGGGGACGGCATAAATGACGCTCCCGTATTGGCAAGGGCTGATGTTGGTGTTGCAATGGGAGGGCTTGGGTCCGATGCCGCAATTGAGGCTGCGGATGTGGTAATCATGACCGATGAGCCCTCTAAGATACCGGCAGCAATCAAGATTTCAAAGAATACCATAAAAATTGCCTACCAGAACATCATATTTGCCATTTCGGTGAAAGTGTTAATATTAATCCTCAGCACCTTTGGCCTCACCAGCTTATGGGCTGCCGTGTTTGCTGATGTGGGTGTGGCCTTCATAGCGGTATTGAATGCCATGAGGGCTTTGACCTACAAACCCCTCCCCTTGTCATGAAAGGGAAATGATGGTATAATAAATCATTCTTATATCTTCATATTTGGGGAGGTTTCTGATGGAGCTTAAAAATTTCAAGGAATTAATAGAAAAGGTCCAAAAACACGATTCAGTAAAGCGGGTAGCCGTTGCAGCAGCCCATGATGAACACACCTTGGAGGCTGTGTTTAAGGCTGCCGGAGACAGGCTGGTTGAACCCGTATTGGTAGGAAATAAGGAAAAAACAGAAGAAATACTAAAAAAACTCAATGTTGAATATGAACCAATCAGTATCATAAACACGGAAAGCGATAAGGAATCGGCAGAAAAAACCGTTGAACTGATACATGAAAACAAGGCAGACTTCATAATGAAAGGAAAGCTCCAGACTGCGGATTTGCTGAAAGCAGTTGTAGACAAAGAAAAGGGCTTAAGGACAGGCAATGTGATTTCACACGTTGCAATTTTGGAAATACCGGCTTACCACAAGCTGCTTGCGGTTACGGACGGGGGCATGGTTATGTACCCCAATGTTGATGAGAAAAAGCAGATACTTGAAAATGCCGTCAATGTATTCCTGGCAATGGGTTATGAATGTCCCAAGGTTGCGGTCCTGGCAGCCGTTGAAACCGTAAATCCCAAAATGCAGGAAACCCTTGACGCCGATACCCTTAAGAAAATGAATCAAGCAGGAGAAATCAAGAACTGTATGGTTGAAGGACCGATTTCATTTGATTTGACCTTCAACAAGGAATCCGCGGAAATTAAGGGTTACTCCAGCCCTGTTACCGGAGAGGCGGATATTTTGCTTGTTCCCAATATAACGACAGGAAATATAATGAGCAAGGCCCTGATAGAAATGGCAGGCGCGACCATGGCAGGCATGGTGGTTGGAGCCAAGGTACCAATAGTTCTGACATCAAGGGGAGCTTCATCTGAGGAAAAGTATTTATCCTTGGTATTATCAGCCTCGGCTGTGAAATAAAAAATAGGGGGACCTTTGGTCCCCTCAGACTGTTGGCAAAGCAAAAAATACATTGTCATTCTGAAGGCGAAGCCTGAAGAATCTTATGTTTCCAATACTGATGAGATCCTTCGCTAAAGCTCAGGATGACATAAGAGGGTTTGTAATTAACCTGGGGGACCTTTGGTCCCCCTTTTTAACTGAACCTGTTTGCCGCTGGCTTTGAAATATTTTTAAGAGCTATTCCGGCATCCCTCTGCAGCTTGGGCTCGACGGAAAGATCCCCTAGGGAAACCATCCCAACAAGGGTGTTGTTTTCAACAATCGGAAGCCTCCTGATCTGATTTTCGCTCATTAATCTTACAGCATCATCAACATCCATATCGGGAGTTCCTACTACAGGATTTGCTGTCATTACTTTTTTTACCTGTATATAACCGTCGTCACCGACAGATACAGCTCTAATGGCAATGTCCCTGTCCGTTATTATTCCTATAACGCTGTTTTGCGCGCATACGGGTATTGAGCCCACATTGTATGTTTTCATCAGTTTCGCTGCTTTTTCAACCGTATCCTCCGCACTTACGCATGCAATTTCCCTTGACATAATGTCTCTTAATTTCAAAATAATCACCTCCGGTTATATGTTTACCTTTATTCTTTCTTGTATACGGACTAAATATTTAATAATTGCTGTTTAAGAGCTTAATTCAATGGGTAATAGTATTAAAACATTAATAGGAGGTTACGTTATGAGTACTGTAAAATGGAACGGAAAAAATTTACTTAAAACCATTGCCGAAAACGAGACATCAGCAACCAAGCTGTACAGGGCTATTGCAAGCGAAGCGAGAATAGGGGAGCAATTCTTTGAAATGCTGGCCAAGGATGAAGAGAGGCACGAAAAGATTTATAATGCATTATTAAGAGAATTTTCGGAAAAAATGGACCTGGAATTAGAGCAGGCCGATGCGGAATATATTGATTTGCTGGTTGAAAGCAATGTTTTGTTTGATGACGAACTTATTGAAAAGGCAAAGAAAATATTCACCAAAGCCCAAATATTCGATATAGCCGAGAGAGCGGAAAGAGATGCGGTTTTGTTTGTAACGGAATTGCAAAGGCTGTATCCTGATTTGGCAAAAGAAGAAATGGCAATAATATTAAAGGAAGAACAAGCCCACTTGAAGAAGGTACTTGAAAGGAAAAAAGAGAGTCAGCCCATGTTCGGAAGAGGCATGTAAGGGTCGGGAAAAAGCATAAAATTACAAATGTGTCCGATGTTTCGGGCACTTTTTTTATTGGCAAGTGAAAGCCTTAAATATGCAAAAAATTTGGGAGAAGAAATCTTGTATGAAGATGTTATATACAATATAATGAAAAAAGAACATTAACCATAAGGGAGCTATGATATGTCGGATAAAAATTGTTTTGTTTCATGGTCCGGGGGCAAGGATTCCTGCCTGGCTTTATATAAGGCAAAGGAAATGGGCTACAAACCCATAAAGCTCTTTACCATGTTTGGTATGGAAGGAATCAGTTCCTCCCACAGGATAAAGGAAGAAATAATAAAAGCCCAGGCTCAGGCCATAGGTATTGATCACCTTATCGGAAAAGCAGCCTATGATGAATATGAAAAGGTATTCGTGTCCATGCTGAAAAGCTTTAAAGACCAGGGTATTAATTACGGTATATTCGGGGACATAGACCTGGATGAACACAGGCAGTGGGAAGAAAGAGTCTGCCGGTCCGCATCAATGGAAGCAGTCCTTCCTCTTTGGAAAAGAAACCGGAAAGACTTGGTAAGGGAATTCATTACACTTGGTTTTAAAGCAAAAATAGTTCTGGTAAACACAAGTATGATGGGAACAAAATTTTTGGGTAAGGATTTAAGCATTAGCTTAATAGATGAAATTGAAAGGGCAGGAGCCGACCCCTGCGGGGAAAACGGCGAATACCATACCTTGGTATATGACGGTCCCTTATTCAAAAAACCCCTGGATATAAGATTCATTCCTGAAATAATTCCAGTCGAGGACAAGTGGGCCCAAATCATGATATACTAAAGATGACATATATGATTATAAAATCTCAATATTTTTATTGAGATTTTTTGTTTATAATGTTAAAATTTGGATATATAAGTAAAGTGATATTATTCTACTCATCTAACAAAATTTATTCAACAAGTCTATAGGCATTAAGCAACTCAAATTTTTTCAATCTGATACTACTTCTCATTTTGGCACAAGGTCAGGCATATTATTTCAATAAAATTTTTGACTGTCTTATATTTCATGCAAGGCAAGAATCTATTTATCCTCAAAAGCTTGTCATAAAAAAAGGCATATACAATATTAATTATATATAAGGGGTGATGCTTTGGAAAGATTTATCGTTGAAATAGGCATGGGAGTGGATTTCCATGGCCAGGATGTGACAAAAGCGGCGGTAAAGGCGGCAAAGGATGCCATATCAAGAAGCTGCCTTGTGGGTCTTAATGAGGTTTGTGGTTTTTCTCAAGATAACATCGATGAAAACGTTATAATCGATGTCACGGTTGGGACAACTCGTCCTGATGAGGTCAGGACAGATGAGGTCAAGAAGTGTTTTCCGGTTGGGAAGGTGAATGTTCGGTCTGTTTTTGGGGGCTTAAAAACTGAGGGTCTTTATTTTACAAGATTTGGAGATAAGGATAATTCAATTGAAATCGCTGTTGCCAGTGTTTCCGTAAAAATTAATAAATGATGGGAGGTAGTATCTTGAAAATCGCAAATGAACAATTGAAAGAAATGTATTTGACAATGCTAAAGATTCGAAAATTCGAAAAAAGTGCGTCAGAATTATTTGCTGCTGGTAAAATTCCGGGCTTTGTACACCTCTATATAGGTGAAGAAGCTGTAGCAACAGGTGCTTGCGCAAATTTAAGGGAAGATGACTATATAACCAGTACCCACAGGGGTCACGGACACATAATCGCCAAGGGCGGAGATTTAAAATACATGATGGCAGAACTTTTCGGAAGGGAAGACGGATACTGCAAGGGCAAAGGCGGTTCAATGCACATAGCCGATGCAACCAAGGGAATTTTGGGAGCAAACGGTATTGTAGGTGCAGGCCATAATATTGCTGTAGGCTCAGGTTTGGCCATTCAACACAGGAAAACAGACCAGGTATGCATATGCTTTTTCGGTGATGCGTCCACTAACCAGAGTACATTCCATGAAGCTTTGAACCTGGCTAGTATTTGGAAACTTCCGGTAATATTTGTGTGTGAAAACAACGGATACGGAATTTCCGTAAGCCAGAAAAGACACCAGGCTATTGCCGATGTTTCAGTAAGGGCAACGGCCTATAACATGCCCGGCATTACGGTCGACGGAAATGATTTGTTTGCTGTATACGAGGCTGTGAACGAAGCAGTTGCACGAGCAAGAAAAGGACAAGGGCCAACCCTTATTGAGTGCAAGACCTACAGGTATAGGGGCCACTTTGAAGGAGATCCCGTTGTATACAGGCCTGAAGGAGAATTGGAAGCCTGGATGAGGAAAGACCCGATTCCTAAAGTGGAGAAATACTTGCTGGAAAACGGTGTGATGACGGAAGAGGAAATGAAGCAACTGAATGATGATGTGGACAAGATGGTTGAAGAGGCAATAGAATTTGCCGAAAAAAGCCCCTTACCATCATTGGAATCAGCTTTAAAGGATGTGTATTCTGATATAGTTGAGGAGGGAAGAGTAAGATGAAAAAGATGACATATGCCGAAGGAATAAGGGAAGCAATGCGTTTTAAAATGCGAGAAGATCCCAACGTTATACTGTTTGGCGAAGATGTGGGTAAATTCGGAGGATGCTTCGGAGTAAGCGCCGGCCTGTGGGAAGAGTTCGGGGATGAAAGGATTCGGGATACTCCCATATCGGAAGGTGCCATTGTGGGTGCTGCTGTCGGTTCAGCCGCCTGCGGAATTAAACCCATTGCCGAAATCATGTTTATAGATTTTATTACGGTTGGTATGGACCAGCTTGTTAACCAGGCAGCCAAAATGAGGTATATGTTCGGTGGTGAAATAAACCTCCCCATGGTTGTAAGAGTTCCGGCCGGTGCAGGCATAGGCGCCGCTGCCCAGCACTCCCAGTCCCTGGAGGCTTGGTTGACCCATGTTCCGGGCCTTAAGGTTGTTTATCCTTCAAACGCTCAGGATGCTTACGGCTTGCTGCTGACATCCATTGATGACCAAAACCCTGTTGTATTCATTGAAAACAAGGTTCTCTATTCAATGCAAAACGATGTTGACGAAAACGAATTAAAACCCATACCCTTGGGAAAGGCAAGGATTGCCAGGGAAGGTACCGATGTTACCATTATCACTTACGGCAGGCAGGTTTATGACTCCCTGGAGGCAGCCGAAATCCTGGCCAAGGATGGAATAAGCGCAGAAGTTATTGACTTAAGAACCCTTTATCCTCTTGACAAGGAAACCATATTCAGTTCGGTGGAAAAAACACATAAGGTTGTATTGGTGAGCGAAGAGTGCAAGAGGGGAGCTTATACGGGAGAAATAGCTGCCATGATAGCAGAAGAGCGCTTCTATGAATGCGATGCTCCCATCAAGAGAATAGGTGCCTTGAATACTCCCATACCTTTTGCCACGGACCTTGAAAGATATGTGGTTCCTAATGCAAGAGATATTGAATTGGCTGTGAAATCATTGTTTTAAACTTTAAAAGACAAGGCAGGGACTGTTGCCCCGGCGACAGCCCTGCTGTTAGGAGGTTTTTATGGCTTCAATCGGTATTATCGCAAATCCTGCTTCGGGAAAGGATATAAGAAGGCTGGTATCTCATGCCACGGTTATAGACAACAATGAAAAAATCAACATAGTGGAGAGAATTGTACTCGGAGCCCAGGCTTTGGGGGTAGAAAAGGTTTATGTAATGCCCGACTCCTACAATATGGGTTACAGGGTTGAAGATAAGCTTAACAGCTGCAATGAGTTAAGATGTGAAATAAATGTAATAAATATGATGCGGTTTGACGGTATGGAAGACACTGTCAAGGCTGCTGACTACATGGAAAAAAACGATGATATCAAGTGCATTATCATACTTGGGGGAGACGGCACCAACAGGGCAGCCGCAAAAAGCATAAAAAACACCCCAATAATTACTATTTCAACCGGAACCAACAATGTGTATCCAACCATGCTTGAAGGCACCGTTGCAGGCATCGCGGCAGCGGCAGTTGCTTCAGACCGTTTTGACGCCGGCAGGTATGTGTTAAAGGATAAAAGAATTGAAATATACAAGGATGATAACCTCATAGACATTGCCCTCATCGATGCCGTTATATCAAAGGATGTCTTCATAGGCTCAAGGGCAATATGGAATATTGATTCAATCGAAAAAATTTTTGTAACCAGGGCTCATCCTGCCTCCATAGGTTTTTCTTCCTTGGTGGGATGTAAAAAGATTATTTATCCGGAAGATGATTTCGGTGCCTATGTGGATATAAACTCAGGCAGGGAAAAGATAAAGGCCCCCGTTGCAGCCGGAGTGGTGGAACCCGTATCCGTAAGCGAACCTGTAATTTTGGGATTTGGCGATGAGTATGAATTCACTGCAAATGACAGGGGTACCATAGCTTTGGACGGAGAAAGGGAAATTGAATTTAAAAAGGACCAGAAATTGGTTTTCAAGATTACTAGAGAGGGCCCTTATCACGTAGATGTAATAAAAGTACTGGAAACTGCACAGGAAAACAACTTTTTTACTATAGAAAACTGATATAAGGAGGGAATATGGCTGAATTCATTGTAATGCCCAAAATGGGACTCACCATGACCAAAGGCATGCTGACAAATTGGCGAAAAAAAGAAGGGGATCTTGTAAATAAAGGCGATATTTTGTTTGATGTTGAAACAGATAAAATAACCAATAAGGTTGAAGCCCAAAGGTCCGGGGTTTTGCGAAAAATTTTGGTTGATAAAGAGACCGTGAATGTTTTTACGCCTGTTGGAATTATAGGAACAGCGGATGAAGATATTTCTGAACTGCTTAAAGAGGCAGCAAAAGAGCTTGGAAAAGAAGATATTCAGACGGTTGAAGCCCCTAAGGAGGCTGAAAAACCTGCCCCTGCAAGGCAAGGCGGAGAAAGGGTAAAAATTTCTCCAAGGGCAAAGAAGATAGCAAAGGATTTGAACGTGGATTATAATTTGGTGACCGGGACAGGACCGGACGGGGCTATTACGGAAGAGGACATTAGAAAATTTGCCGAGGGACCAAAGGCCAAGGTGTCACCGACGGCTGCCGTCCTTGCCGACCAGTTGGGAGTCGACATTCATAAGATTGAAAAAGACAACAGGATTATGAAGGCAGATGTGATTAAATACAAAATTGATGAAAGCTTGGCTAAATATGCTGAACCCCGGGAAGACCGCCAGCCCATGTCCAACATGCGAAAGATTATTGCGGAGAGAATGCTTCACAGCGTTCAAACGTCACCCACCGTGACATATAACATCAAGGTTGACACAAGTGCAATGAAGCGGTTAAGGGATGAACTGATGGATAAATTAAAGGTATCCTACACGGATATGCTTGTAAAGATAGTATCTCATGTATTGCTTGACTTTCCTCTTTTGAACAGCACCCTTGACGGCAATGAAATAATAACCCGAAACTATGTAAACATGGGTGTTGCCGTAGCCCTTCCGGCAGGATTAGTGGTTCCGGTGATAAAGTTTGCCAATGTAAAAGGCTTGAAGGAAATTTCAAGCGAAATCAAAAACCTGAGTGAGAGGGCAAAAACCAATGATTTATTGCCGGATGAACTTACCGGGGGTACATTTACCATCAGCAACTTGGGAATGTTTGGAATCGAATCCTTTACCCCCATCATAAATCAGCCTGAAGTTGCAATATTGGGAGTAAACGCAATAAATAAGGAGTCGGTAGTCGTTAATGATGAGCTTGTTATTAAGCCCATGATGAATCTAAGTCTCACGGCAGACCACAGGGTGGTTGACGGGGCCGTCGCAGCCGAATTCCTGGCAAAATTAAAAGAATACCTTGAAAAACCGGGACTGCTTTTACTTTAAACTTAGGGGCCATTAAGGAGGAGTTATGAAGTAATGGGACTTCATATAGCAGGACCAAGTGCTACGGAACTTATTGTGGAAGGAGCCCTTGCCTTGAGATTGGAAGCCACCATTGATGAAATCACATCAACCATCCATGCCCACCCGACGATTGGAGAAGCCCTCCATGAAGCAGCTCACGAAGTACACAAACAGGCCATCCACATGCCCAAATAATAAATATGATAATGAGTGTTTAATTCCTCCTGAATATGGATATAAATAACCATGAAGGAGGGATTTTTTATGAAAATGCTTGTACCCGTAGACGGTTCAAACGCATCTATAAATGCCGTGAAAAAAGCCTTGGAGCTGGCAAAAAAATATGGCTTTTCAATAAAGCTGATTTCCGTTGTCTCCGAAAGGAATTCCGAATACAGGAGGCATGAAAATGCCTGGAGGGGAGTTGACGGCTCCATAATTTCCGAAAGCGAAGAGCTGGAAAAAAGGTTGGAGGAAAAAATCAAAGAAAATGCCGAAAGACTTTTGAATGCAATAGTGTCAAAGTTAGATTTCACAGGCATAAAAGTAGAAAAGGAAGTATTGTTGGGAGAGCCCTATGTAAAAATATTAGAGACAGCAAGGAATGACAAGTCCGATATGATAGTAATGAGCAACAGGGGATTTTCAAAAGTTAAAAGATTCTTCGTGGGTTCCGTAACCCAGAGGGTAATATCGGATGCCCCCTGCCCCGTATTGGTTGTAAACTCCGATTCAAACTAATGCATAATTAACTGTAAGATAAAATATGCTCAAGATTTCAAATGATGTGTGAATAAACCGATATAAGCGGATCTCAAATCACACATTAATTGAAATTTTGAGCATTTTGATATACAGTCGAGAAGAAAAGAAACGTAGCAGGGATTATTTCTTTTTAATGGATACTTCTCCGGAATTCAGGGTGATTTTTTGCCCGTCCGGCCTTTGGACAATCAAACCGCCGTAATCGTCGATGTCCAGGGCATAAGCTTCCTGCCATTGATTATCCTTTTTGTACAGGATATGGTGACCCAAGACCATGGACCTTTGCTTGTAAGCTTGCATAAAACCCCTGTCTTCCAAGCTTTTGCTGATATTAAGCAAATTATTTATTATTTCTCCGGCCAGCCGGTTTCTCACAGGCTTATCCTTATTATCTAATATTGAACCTGCAATATCCCGGAGCTCCGGAGGGAAATCATCTTTTTTTGTTTTTACGTTTATACCTATTCCTACTACTACACTGTCCATCATACCGCTTTCAAAGTTGGTCACCGCTTCAGTAAGTATGCCGCATACTTTTCTTTCATCAATAAATATGTCATTTACCCACTTAATAAGTGGAGATAAATCTGTAATTTTCTCTATAGCCTGACAAACGGCCACAGCCGCTGCCGTAGTCACCAATACCGAATTTTCGATGCTCAATTGGGGTCTTAAAATAATGCTCATATAAATACCGGAACCGTAAGGCGAGAAAAAGTCTCTTCCAAACCTGCCTCTTCCATTTGTTTGTTCTTCTGCTAATATTATTGTTCCGTGCCCGGCATTTTTAACAGCTGCCAGCTTTGCTTCCGAATTGGTCGACCCTATGGTTTTGTAAACACCTATGGGGAGATTTTTATACTCATCATTTAAATATAACCTTATAATTTCGGCGGATAGTATATCTGATGACGGAGAAAGGGAATATCCTTTCTTGCTTGTTTTTATGTCATAGCCTTCATCAATTAACGACTTAATCGCTTTCCATACGGCTGTTCTGGAAACACCTGAAGCTTCCGCTAATTCCTGCCCCGAAACACAGTCTCCTTTGTAAAGCTCCAAAATATGCAGAACAGCATTTTTTACCGACAATAATCTCACCTCGATTTTCATTCATTATAAAACACTTCTTGTTTTATTGTCAACTTATCTGTTGCTTTTGTTAACATAGATAAAAAATTAAGGGAAAAAGTCTTATAAGAGTTAAACTGTCTGATTCATCAAATCATAGAGACGCTCTATCAATTTGATAAAATATTAGTATTTGACAAACCTTGACAAAACGAATAAAATCAAATATAAAAGTATAAAAATATGAACCTTGTGCAATCGTTAACATGATAAAAAATACAAAATATTGCATAATTAAGGTGATTATTAAAAGGAGGTAATGAAATGCTGAAAAAAATAGTTGCAATTATGCTGGTATTAGCGATGGTGTTTAGCTTAGCAGCATGCGGTAAAACCGGAGAAACACAACCTCAAAGTGGCGGTGCCGAAAATAATGCAGGCGGAGAAGAACAAAAGGAAGAAGTTCCTCTTACACCTGCAGGCAAGACAGATTTAAAGTTTGCCTTAGACCAGGAACCGGCATCTCTTGATCCTTACATGCATACAAAGCAGCAAGGATTCACCGTTGGAACACTTATTTTCGAAACCCTGATAAAAAAGGATGAAAACGGTAAATTTATACCATGGCTTGCAACAGAGTGGGAGTTAGTAGACGATACTACAATAGTATTCAAATTGCGTGATGATGTAACTTTCCATGACGGAAGCAAGATGACTGCCGAGGATGTGGTATATTCTTTAGCTTTAGGTGCTACCAGTTCATTCAGCAAGACTGTATTCAGCAGTATTGATCCGGAAAACACAAAGGCCTTGGACGAATATACAGTCGAGCTTAAACTTCTAAACCCGTATGCTCCGCTTTTTGAAGCACTTGCATCTTTCCGTGGAGCTATTCTGTGCAAGGCTGCACGTGAAAGCATGGGAGAAACGGAATATGGGCGTGCACCTGTCGGGACAGGTCCTATGAAGTTTGTACAATGGGTCTCAGGAGACCGTATAGATCTTGAAGCATACGACGGATACTGGGGAGAAAAACTTCCGTTTGAAACAGCAACGGCACGTATCATTGTCGAGTCAAGTTCTCGTTCAATTGAACTTGAAACAGGCGGTGTGGATATCGCAATGGAATTGGCATTTTCTGACTGGGATAGGATAGATAGTAATCCTGATACAGTATTGATAAGTGGTGAAAGCCAGTCAAGCACTTTCATACTTCTTAACAATTCAATGAAACCTTTTGATGATATCAGAGTAAGACAAGCCTTAGCATACGCCATAGATATGCAATCCCTTGTTGATATTGCCTTCCAGGGGAACGCTGTGGTAGCTGACAGCTACTATATTCCAAGTATCTTAGGCCATAAGTCTGTAGGTCCTATGGAATATAACCCTGAAAAAGCAAAAAGTTTGTTAGCAGAAGCAGGATATGGTGATGGCGTTGAAATTGATTTTTATACATACGAACATCCGATTCACTCGGTTGTAGGAGAAGTTCTCCAGAGCATGTGGGGAGCTGTCGGAGTTAAAGTTAATATATTGGTAGTAGATTTGGCAACACAAACAGAATTAAATAATACAGGAAAAGTATCAACAGCTCATATGTCTCCTACAGTTGCTATAGCTGACCCGGATGCAGCCCTTATGATTTGGCCTACATGGCGTACAATCTCAATAAGACACAATGACCAGCATGTTCAGGATCTTCTGGATGCAGGACGTTCAACCTATGATGATGAAGAACGTGCCAAGATTTATGGAGAACTTCAGGATTACCTGTTCAGTAAAACCTACAGTATACCTGTAGCATTCCCGAAAGCTGCATTTGGAACACGTAATTATATTGAAGGACTTGAGTTTTCACCAAGCCTTGTTCCGGATATGACAACAATAAGATTTAAATAAGAAAATTTGATGGCTGAAGCCGGGGCGTACGGCAAACTTCACATTGCCTGTACCCGGCTTCTTGGCAAATCATATCTGAAAGAAGGGGACTATTCATGCTGAATTATATATTTAAACGTATACTTGTGGCGATACCCGTCCTTTTAGGTGTTACGCTTCTTGTATTTACAATGTTATATTTTACCGAAGGTGATCCTGCAAGGCTGATTCTTGGAGATACAGCCACTGAGGAGGAAGTCGAAGCCTTAAGAGATGAATTGGGATTAAATGATTCCTTTATCAAGCAATATGTTAATTACCTGGGTGGAATTGCAAAGGGAGATTTCGGTACCGATTATATAACCGGACGTCCGGTGAGAGATGAAATAATGGAACGTCTGGGCACAACATTGAAACTTGCTGTGGCAAGTATTATTTTTTCCATAGTCGTGGCAATTCCTGCCGGGATAATTTCTGCAATAAGACAATACTCTGTTATTGATATCGTAACTATGGTAATTGTCCTTCTAGGCAATTCAATGCCCAACTTTTGGCTGGCCCTCATGCTCATCTTGTTTTTCTCGGTATTTTTAGGAGTATTACCGGCATCAGGCTTATACGGAATAGAGTATTATATCATGCCTGTTATCGGAATCAGTGCGGGAGCCATTGCTACAATTACAAGAATGACAAGGTCCAGTATGCTGGAGGTTATACGACAGGATTATATCCGTACAGCCAGAGCAAAAGGACAATCCGAATTTATTATTATTTTAAAGCATGCCTTAAAAAATGCCTTGATTCCTGTTATTACGGTTATTGGAATACAATTTACGGTTGCAGTCGGGGGAGCGGTAGTTAATGAGCAGGTCTTTGCCATACCCGGATTAGGCAAATTTTTGGTTGATGCTATTAAATCCAGAAACTATCAGGTAGTTCAAGGCGGCGTTTTAGTAATCGCAATTATATGCAGTATTGTTAATTTAGCTATTGACTTATTGTATGCATTTATAGATCCAAGAATAAAGAATCAATACCAAAGATCCAAAAAAATAAAAATGGCAAAGGAAGTGAGATGATATAATATGGCTAAGAAGAAAAAAGGACAACTTCGTGATATTTGGCGTAGATTGAAGAAAAACCGTCTATCCATGTTTGGCTTGATAGTTATTATTGTAATAATATTAGTAGCCATATTTGCAGACTTCATTGCGCCATATCCGTATGATTTGCAAAATTACAGCGTTGCTAAACAATTTCCGTCCAAAGCATATCCTTTCGGCACTGATAACTATGGACGTGATATTTTAAGCCGTGTTATTTATGGAACTCGTGTCTCCTTGCAGATTGGTTTTATATCATTAACCGTCGGAGCCTTAATCGGCACTATTTTTGGCACCATTTCGGGATATTTCGGTGGCCGGACTGATACTGTAATAATGCGCTTTACCGATATATTAATGTCTATACCTAAGGTTGTTTTGGCTATTGCTGTCGCATCAACATTGGGGCCCGGATTAGTAAACGCCATGATTGCGGTAGCAATAAGCTCCATTCCGAATTTTGCACGTGTTGCAAGGGCATCAACATTGACTGTCAGAGACCAGGAATTTATTGAGGCTGCCAAAGCTATAGGAGCCGGGAATTTCCGGATTATATTCAGGCATATTTTACCCAATATACTTGCTCCAATCATTGTACAAGCGACTTTAGGCGTGGGAATATCAATTATACTTGCGGCTTCCTTGAGTTTCCTCGGATTGGGAGTTGAACCTCCGACACCGGAATGGGGAGCAATGCTGTCGGCCGCCAGGACCTTTATTCGTGATGAATGGTATATGGTTTTATTCCCGGGAATGGCAATTTTGTTAACGGTTCTTGCCCTCAACCTCCTAGGTGACGGCTTAAGAGATGCTCTTGATCCTAAACTGAAAAATTGAGATGCATAAAGGAGAAATATATATGAATGACAAAAATAGTCCACTTTTATCCGTTAAAAACCTAACCATCCATTATATTACCGATGATGGAATTGTAAAAGCAGTTAATGATATCAGCTTCGATTTGGAAAAAGGAAAATCCATGGGTTTAGTAGGCGAAACAGGGGCCGGAAAAACAACGACCGCACTTGGAATTATGGACTTAATACCGGACCCGCCTGGGAAAATTATAAGCGGAGAAATATTGGTTAATGGAAAAGATATCTTAAAATTTAATAAGAATGAAATAAAGAAGTATCGTGGAAAAGTGTCATCAATGATCTTTCAAGACCCCATGACGGCTTTAAACCCTATACTGACGGTTGGAGAACAAATAGCCGAAGTATGCAGGCTTCATGATAAGCTGTCAAGGGCAGACTCTTATAAAAAAGCAGCTGAAATGCTGGAAATGGTAGAAATTCCAAGTGAACGCATCAATGAATACCCCCATCAGTTTTCAGGCGGCATGAAGCAAAGAGTGGTGATCGCTATAGCATTGGCATGTAATCCACAATTACTTATAGCGGATGAACCGACCACTGCTTTGGATGTAACCATCCAGGCTCAGGTTCTTGCTCTTATGGGAGACCTTATAAAGAAATATGAAACTTCAATGATACTTATTACCCATGACTTAGGGGTGGTCACGGAAATATGCGACAAGGTCGCTATAATGTATGCTGGACAAATCGTTGAAACAGGTGATCTTGAAGCAGTTTATGAACACACGAAGCATCCTTATACAAAAGGCTTGTTCGGGTCAATTCCGGACCTGTCGGTTAAGACACGCCGGCTCAATCCAATATATGGCTTAATGCCTGACCCGACCAATCTACCCAATGGATGTGCTTTCCATCCAAGATGTCCAAACAAAACGCCTGAATGTGAAAAAAGAACACCGGCTAATACAGAGATTGAGCCAGGTCACTTTGTCAGATGTCTTCTGTATGAGTAGGGTTTATTAATTGGAGGGAATCATGCACAAATTACTTGAAGTTATAGATTTAAAGAAATATTTTGAAACAAAAAACGGATTATTGCATGCAGTCGATGGAGTGAACTTCTATATTGAAGAAGGCAAAACCTTAGGAGTCGTGGGAGAATCAGGCTGCGGAAAATCTACCCTGGGAAGACTGGTAATAAGGCTGTTAGACCCCACAGACGGCAAAATAATATTTGATGGCAAGGATATAACCAATTTAAAGTCCAAGGTTTCATTGAGAAAGGAAATGCAGATTATTTTCCAGGACCCCTTTTCTTCACTTAACCCAAGAATGTCTGTGAGTCAAATAATAGAGGAACCCTTGATAATACACAAAATGTGCAAAAATAAAGCAGAACTGGAGTCCAGAGTTCATGAACTCATGGATACGGTAGGGCTGGCAATCAGGCTTGAAGATTCTTATCCCCATGAGTTAGACGGGGGTCGTAGGCAGAGAATAGGAATTGCAAGGGCTTTGGCTTTAAATCCAAAGTTCATCGTATGCGATGAACCGGTATCTGCTTTGGACGTATCCATACAGGCTCAAATTCTGAATTTAATGATGGATTTGCAGGAGAAGCACAATTTTACCTACATTTTTATTACTCATGATCTGTCGGTTGTAAAACATATATCCGATGAAATCATGGTTATGTATCTTGGTGTCGTTGTCGAAAAGTGCAAAGCGGATGAACTGTTTGAACATACATTGCACCCATATTCAAAAGCCTTGCTGTCTGTTATTCCTGAACCAACCATCAAGAAGAAAAAAGAGAGAAAACTAATTCAAGGTGAGATTACATCACCGATTAATCCCAAACCCGGGTGCCGATTTGCAGCAAGGTGCAGCTACGCTCGAGATATATGCCATCAGGTAACGCCGGCACTAAAAGAAATATCACCGGGGCACTTTGTTTCTTGTCATTTTGTAAATGAAATAAATAGCTTATAAAGAGGATAACCGTAGAACATTAATTTTCACAAGAAAAGGATAAAGCTTATGACGGATAGAATTAAAGGAACAACCAAATTGCTGGGTTTGATAGGAAATCCTGTGACCCACAGCAAATCTCCACAAATGCATAATAAATCCTTTGAAGTTTTAGGACTCGATTATGTATACTTGGCATTCGAAGTTGAAGACGGCCATATTAAAGAAGCACTTGATGCCATGAAGACGCTTAATGCCGCAGGCGGAAACATAACAATGCCTCATAAAACAAAAATTATGGAGTATCTGGATGATATATCTCCTGACGCTGAGATTATCGGTTCCGTAAACACAATAAAGATTGATGAAAATAAAAGGGTTACCGGCTACAATACCGATGGTAAAGGATTTATTCAAGCATTATATGAAAACAATGTTGATTTTAAAGGAAAGAAGATTGTGATGGCCGGTGCCGGCGGGGCGGCAAAGTCTATAGCAACTCAATTGGCTTATGATGGTGCCGGAGAAATAGTTATATTAAACAGGACTTTCAGTTCTGCACAGGCGATCGCGGATAATATCAATAAGCATATTCCAACATGCAAGGCAAGACCAGAGGCCATGAATGAAGAAAGAATTGTTGAAGAAATGCAGGATGCTGCAGTCTTATTGAATACTACTTCTTTAGGTATGGAAACGACAATTGATCAAGCTATAATTTCATCACCGGCTCAGCTGCCAAAGGGTATATTTGTAGCTGATATAATTTATCAGCCTGAACAGACAAAGCTGCTTAAAATGGCAGAAGAAGCTCATGTCAGACATATGAACGGTTTGATGATGTTGATTTGGCAAGGGGCTATAGCTTTCAATATCTGGACCGGTAAAGATATGCCGGTTGATTTGATTAAAAAAGAAATATTTGGTAAGTAGAGATTATGTATTTCGTCCTGAGGTGAAACCGAAGGATATCAGGAGGGGTAAGATGAGTTGCAAAACAATAGAAGTTAAAGGCAGATTAATTGGGGGCACTAAACCCTTGATCTGTATGCCGATTGTTGCAAGAAATTATGACGAACTAATGCTGGAAGCTGGAGTTATGTTAACGGCAAAGCCTGACTTAATTGAGTGGAGAGCAGACTACTATGGTGAAGCAGATGATATAAATAAGGTATTAACAAGCTTAGACAAGTTAACAGATAAATTAAAAGACTTTCCAATAATATTCACACTCAGAACAAGGTCAGAAGGTGGATATCAAGACCTTGAACAAGGCTACAGGGTAGAATTGATCAAGGAAGTCATAAAAACCAGGAAAATAGATATTGTTGACTATGAATTATGCAATAGTGAAGATCATATCAATGAAGTACTTTTGGCAGCAAGAGAGAATGGCGTATATGTGATACTATCATACCATGACTTTAAAAATACGCCTCCGAAGGAAGAAATAATTGCGAAACTTATCAAGGCCCAGGATATGGGGGCAGATATTTCCAAAATTGCCGTTATGCCTGGTTCTACAGAGGATTTGCTGACATTGCTCCAGGCTACATTGATTATGAAAGAAAAATATACTAAGGTTCCTATGGTTACCATGTCAATGTCACAAAAGGGATTATTGAGCAGGCTGACCGGAGGTATATTCGGCTCCTCGATTACATTTGCCGCAGGTAGGGATGCATCGGCTCCGGGGCAGATTGCCTTGCATGACTTGAGAAATGTAATAGATATAATTGACCGGAATTCAAAATAGAAGCAAAAAAGGAGAGCATTTTCCGCTTGTGTTAAATAAAAATAAGAAAACAGCATATCTGTATTTGTTGATAGTTTTTAGTGCCTGGGGAAGTTTGTATGTAGTAAGTAAATTTGTTTTCGGAAAGGTTCCCACATTTACCGCCTTATTATTCAGGAATGCAATAGCGGCATCTGCCTTGGGCATAGTGCTTAAACAAAGAAAAACCATAAAAATTAAAAAGGAAGACTATAAGTATATTTTAATTATAGGTTTTTTGGGATATTTTTTATCAATAGGAGCTCAATTTCTTGGAACAAAATTGACGAACGCTTCATTTGCATCCTTGATTAATTCAATGAATCCAATAACAATAACATTTTTTGCATCACTGATATTAAAAGAAAAGATTGCTCCGAAAACCATAATTTCTATTATTGTTTTGCTGATAGGAGTAAAAGTTCTTATTGGCGATATTAGTGACAACATTTATTTGTCTGGTATATTTTTATCAATATTTTCCGTTACCATATGGTCACTGGTAACAGTATTAGTAAAGAAAGTTAGTAAAAGCTATGATTCGTTTCAAATAACTGTTTATGGAATTATGACGGCAACTATATTTTGTATTCCCGTCTCAATATATGAAATCAGCACAAGGCCTGTCATAGAATTTGATTTGGAAGTAATAGCCGCACTGCTTTACATGGGGCTTATCTGTACCGCCATGGGCCATGTACTTTGGAACAAATGCATGTCAATGATAGACGCCGGCACATGTTCGTTGTTTTATCCAATTCAGCCCTTGGTGGCCACATTATTAGGCATTATATTTTTGAATGAGAAAATAGATAAAAACTTTATTTTAGGTGCAGTATTAATTGTGGGAGCAGTACTGTTTAATGTGATAAGCGGTTTAAAAAAAGAATAATGGCAACTTATGTTAGGAGGTAGAAGGATGAAAGCCATAATAAGAAAGAATAAAATCAGCGGAGAAATGAATGTGCCCAGCTCCAAGAGCCATATAATAAGAGCCGTAACCATTGCTGCTATGGCAAATGGAACATCTGTTATAAAGAATCCTTTGAACAGTCAGGATAGCAGGGCAGCTCTGAAAGCAGCAGAAAAATTCGGAGCAAAATGCACCATCACAGAGGACCAATGGATTATTGAAGGAGCAGGAGATAATCTAAAAACGCCGGATGATGTGGTAAATGTAGATAATTCAGGTACTACTTTATATTTTATGACAGGTCTGGCATCCTTATTAACTGATTGGACCGTATTTACCGGGGATAAGTCAATCAGGCAAAGACCTGCAAAACCACTGCTGGATGCCCTTAATACCTTAGGAGCCACTGCTTTTACGACCAGAACCGGTGTCAATTCTCCTCCCTATCTTGTAAAAGGGCCGATAAAGGCAGGCAAAGCAAAGGTTATGAATGGTCCGTCACAATACATATCAGCTTTATTGCTGGCAGCTCCCATGTGTGAAGGCTTAACCATTATTGAATATGAAAACCCCATTGAAACACCATACATAGAAATGACCATAGACTGGATGAAACGTACCGGTATAACCGTTAATTATGAAGAAGGCAACTTCAAGCATTTCGAAGTAGAGGGAAAACAAGAATACAAACCTTTTAACAGAGTTATGCCAAGCGACTGGTCATCCGTTGCATTTCCTTTAGCCGCAGGTCTCACACCCGGATCTGAATTGGTTATAAATAATATGGATTTTGATGATAAGCAAGGCGATTCCATAATAGTTGAAATACTGCAGAATATGGGTGCTAATATTCAAGTTGACCGGGAAAACCATAAGTTAAAAATTATCGGAGATAAAAAATTAAAGGGAATTACCGTTGATATTGCATCCACTCCCGATGTTTTGCCCATATTATCAGTAGTAGCCTCATTGGCGGAAGGAACCACCATTATTGACAATGTTGCCGGAGTGAGGGCAAAGGAAACTGACAGAGTCGATGTAATGACGAAGGAACTAAGAAAAATGGGAGCAAAAATAGAAGCCGAGCATAACAGAATGATAATTTACGGCGGACAAAATTTGAGGGGAGCAGAGGTTGAAAGCTACCATGATCACAGAGTTGCAATGGCCTTGTCTGTCGCCGGTCTTTTTGCAGATGGAGAAACCGTGGTTAATGATGCGGAATGCGTAGATGTAACATTCCCTAATTTTTATCAGATTCTGAATAAAGTAGGTGCAGGCTTCGTTATAGAAGAGTGAGCAAATAAAAAGGTAATGGGCTGCCTTAATTACCCAAATTTATATTAAAGGAGGACTTTATTATGATGGGAAATACTTTTGGAAAGATGTTCAGGGTAACAACCTGCGGAGAGTCATATTCGGGAGGATTTAGGAAGAACTTAAATATCCCTAAAGAACTTTACGGGGGATTGTTAACTATAGTGGATGGGGTACCTGCCGGTATTAAGATTACGGCTGAAGATATTCAAAAGGAACTGGACAAAAGAAAACCGGGACAAAGCCCCTTGGATTCACCAAGATTAGAAAAGGATAAAGCATACATCTTTTCAGGTGTTATGGAAAATGATTTAACAACAGGGGCTCCCGTCGGAATAGTAATACCTAATAATGATATCGAAGACATTCATATTGAGCAATACAGAGAATATAAAGATTTAATAAGACCGGGACACGCTGAATACACATTTTTCAAAAAATACGGCGATTACTCTGACTGGGTAGGAGCAGGCCGTGCCTCAGGAAGAGAAACTGTAAGCAGAGTAGCCGGCGGAGCTGTAGCCAAGATTATTCTCGATAAAATGGGAATTGATGTTATTGGATATATAACTGAATCACATGGTATTAAAGCAAAGCCTGTTTCATATGAAATGGCTAAAGAAAATTATAGAAAAAATGAATTGAATTGTCCTGACTTGGAAGCAGCTTCTGAAATGATTGAAGATATCCTGAAGGTTAAAGCCATGGGAGAAACATGCGGCGGAGTAATCGAAGTAATAGCGAAGGGAGTTCCTGCAGGATTGGGAGAACCTGTGTTTGATAAGCTGGAAGCTACAATAGCACATGGTCTGATGTCAATCGGAGCAGTGAAAGGCATCGAATTCGGTGCGGGATTCAACGTTTCAAACATGCTGGGCTCAGAATCAAATGACCCGGCATATTTAGACAAGGAGACCGGCAGAGTTAGGTTTAAAACAAACAATGCCGGAGGCTTCTTAGGCGGAATATCAAACGGTGAAGAAATAAGAATCAGACTTGCCGTTAAACCTACACCAACTGTATCGGTGGAACAAGATTCCGTAAATGTTAATAAACTAAAAGAAGAGAAACTTATTCCTATAACCCGAAGGGATGCAACCATACTTCCCAGAATATATCCTGTATGTGAAGCAATGGTTAGAATTGCAATTTTAGATGCAATAATTATGGCTAAGGGCTATAGAGCTATAACTGATCTTGATGAAAAATGGGATAAAATCTAATTTTAAACTTATTTAAATTCGCCCCTAAGGGGGCGAATTTTTTCAACAAGAAATACTATTAATACAGCCTTTAAAACATCACCGGGTATGAATGCAAAAACACCTATTTGCATAATTCTGATAATGGAAAAGTTATTGTTAAGTATTATATTTAAAATAAAATACATGTATGGAAGCCCGAAAGCATAAATAATAAGAGTTCCGGTTAACACTGCCGGCCAAATGTATGGTCTTTCACTTTTATCTTCAGTTAATTTACCGGTAAAATAAGCTGCCGCAATATATCCTAAGATAAAACCAAAGCTTGGCTTGTATATGGACTGGAGTCCTCCGGTGAATCCGGCAAATACGGGAAAGCCCACAAGTCCCAGCAACAAATAAGTTACCTGAGAATAGGCTGCCTTTTTTGCCCCCAGGATAATACCTGACAAGAGCACGAAAAATGACTGGAGGGTTATGGGGACAGGCCCTATGGGAATGCTGATAAATGCCCCAATGGCAGTCAGGGCCGTAAAAATTCCTATCCGTGCAATATCTCTTACACTTAATACTTGTCCTTTATTCATATATTTCTTCATCCTTGTCTGATACATAACTTCAATTATTATAGAAAACATTCATAAGTTTGTCAACCGAAAATAAATTTTGGTTAACATTGGTTTAATAAATTTTTGTCAAATTTTATAGAGAACATCTATAAGTATAATACAAAACAAGTATTTGACTTACATAGATTATTTATATAGAATAACATAGATTATTTATATAGAATAAAATTAATAAAATTGCATGCAATACAAATTTGAAAGGAGGGGCAATTTTGAAACTTCCGTCTAAGGTTGTAATCTGCGAGGTTGGTCTGAGAGACGGGTTGCAAAATGAACCCAAAATCTTAAATGTATCAGAAAAACTAAAACTTGCCGAAGGCTTGATTGAGGCAGGTTTCAAGGTTATTGAATTAGGCTCATTCATGAATCCTAAGGCAGTACCCCAGATGGCTGATACGGATGAACTGTTCAGGCTCATTGGTAATTATGAAGGGGTAGAGTTCCGTGCCCTTGTAGCAAATAAAAAAGGCGTTGAGAGGGCAATAGACTGCGGCTGTAAGAAAATCAAGCTAAACGTTTCTGCCAGCAAACAACATAATCTGGCAAATATAAACAAAACACCAGGGGAAACAGTGGCGGGATTTGCTGAAAACGTTGACCTTGCTTTGAAAAATGGTCTTGAAGTTTCAGGCTCCATTTCCATGCCCTTCGGTTCTCCGTGGGAGGGGCTGATTCCCATAGATGATGTGGAAGAAATTGTCGAAGCTTATATAGGAGTTGGAATAAAAGAAATTTCTCTTTCTGATGCAGCAGGTGTGGCAACGCCAAAACAAGTTTACGACATGTGCTGCTCAATGCAAAAAAAATATCCCCATGTAAAATGGTGGCTTCATTTTCACAACACCAGGGGAATGGCCATGGCTAATATCCTGGCCGCAATGGAAGCAGGGATTACAAATTTTGATACAGCCTTGGGAGGCACCGGAGGATGTCCCTTTGTTCCAGGAGCAGCAGGCAATATTTCTTCGGAAGATGTTGTTCACATGATGGATGAAATGGGAATAGCTACCGGAATTGACTTACTTAAGCTTATCGAACTGTCAAGAAATCTGCTGGCTTTGCTTGGTCATGCCGGAGATTCATACATTCAAAAAGCAGGCAGGTCAAAAGATTTATATAAATAGATTTTTTACAGATCAATAATTTTGCTTTGTATAAAATAGGAGGAAAAAATGAGCAGGATGAGTTCAATGGAAGAGGCTTATGCAAAACTTACCCAAGATCAAATAGATGAAATAGAAGAAAAATTTGCAAAAGCCGATGCAGCACAAAAAATTTTTGAAAAATGGAGTCAAGAGGAAATTGATAGAACCATAAGGGCTATCGCATGGAAGGTAGCCAATACAAAAACTTTTAAAGAATTAGTTAAAATGAGCATCGAAGAAAGCAAAATGGGAGACCCCGTAAGCCGTGAGAATAAGAAATATAAAATAAGGGGAGTTCTGCGTGATGCTCTGAGACAGAAGAGTGTTGGAATAATTGAAGAAATTCCCGAAAAAGGCATTGTGAAATATGCAAAACCGGTTGGTGTAATAGCATGTGTTATTCCTGCAACAAACCCGGACTTGACCCCTGCAGGGAATGCCATATATGCTCTTAAGGCAAGGAATGCCATAATATTTTCTCCCCATCCGAGGGCGGTAAAAACCGGAGGCAGGACAGTAGAACTCATGAGGGAAGGCTTAAGGCAGGTAGGAGCCCCCGAAGATTTGATTCAGATATTGGGTCTGGGAAAGGCTAAGATTAATAAAGCCATGTCAGAAGCCTTAAATACAAAATGCGATTTGGTAATTGCAACAGGCGGCCAAGGTGTAGTAAGAAGGGCCTACCACTCCGGCACACCGGCATATGGGGTTGGGGCAGGAAATGCTACCATGGTATGGGATGAAACAGCCAAGGATGAAATATTAAAGGCAGCATACAATACCATGATTTCAAAGACCTCGGATTTTGGATCGGGATGTTCTGCAGACGGCAATATTATTATACATGAAAGCATTTTTGAAGAAGGCATAAAGGCCTTGGTAGAAGTAGGCGGATATTTGTTAAATGAAGAAGAACAGGAAAAAATTAAAAAGATCATGTGGGATGAAGAATGCCACCGACTTCCTGATTCGGTTGCCCAGTCACCTCAAAGAATGGCAGAGCTTGCAGGTTTTAAAATACCGGAAGACAGGAAATTCCTCATTGCAATGGGTACCGGGAGTTACACGACCTCTTACGAAGATGTATGGTGCCGTGAAAAATTGACTACTCTACTGGCTGTTCATAAATATGAGGGTGAATTCCAAAATGCCATTAATATAGTCAAAGCCATTCACGAAGTAGGAGGTAAGGGCCACAGCGTGGGCATTTACTCATACGATGACGACCACATTCACAGGCTTGCCCTGGAAGCCCAAGTTGGCAGAATAATGGTAAGACAGCCTCAATCAAAATCAAATGCCGGTTCCTTCACAAACGGCATGCCCATGACATCAAGCTTAGGCTGCGGTACCTGGGGAGGAAATGCAACTTCTGAGAATGTACATTTAAAACATTATATGAACTATACATGGGTATCCAGAGAAATACCCGAGGACAGACCCAGTGACCAAGAATTGTTTGGAGAATTTTATGACCCGGCAATGGAAGAAATACAATAAAGGAGGTTATTAACTTGAAAAGATTAGTATCAGACCAGATGGTGGAATACCTTGAAAGGCGTAATGTGGAATATATATTTGGTTTATGCGGCCATACAGTGATTGCCTTTTTGGATGCCCTGTCAAGAAGCAAGAAAATAAAGTTTATATCATTCAGGAATGAACAGATTGCAGCCATGGCTGCTGACGGCTATGCAAGAATCAAAAAAAAGGCGGGAGTTGTTATGTGCCATTTAGGCCCCGGTATTATGAATACCGTAACAGGCGTGGCCAATGCTTCCTTTGATTCGATCCCTATGGTTGTTATAGCCGGAGATGTTCCCAGGTATTATTACGGGAAACATCCCCATCAGGAAGTAAACCTCCACTCGGATGCTTCTCAATACGAAATACTGAAACCAATCGTAAAAAGAGCCTGGAGAGTTGATGATCCGGAAGCAATGCCCGAAATCCTGGATAAAGCATTCAGGCTTGCAGAAAGCGGGAGGCCGGGACCTGTTTTGATATCGGTTCCCATGGATGTATTTTCCGCAAAAATAGATGAAGAATTGTTTAGCCGCACCTATAAGGACAGCCAGGAAACCATAAAGCCTGCCTTGGCACCCTCGGCTGCAAAAGCTATAGCAAAGAAGCTAGTTGAAGCAAAAAATCCTGTTATTCATGCAGGAGGAGGAGTTCTTTTGGCAGGAGCTTCGGAGGAACTTAAGGCCTTGGTTGAATTTTTGGACATACCCGTTTCAAGAACCCTTATGGGGCAAGGGTGCTTATCGGATACCCATCCCCTTATGCTGGGCCAAACCGGCTTTTGGGGTCTTGAGTTTACACACAGATTTACCGCCAATGCAGATGTGTTATTGGGATTAGGCACCCGCTTTGCTGAAGCGGACAGTTCAAGCTGGTATCCGGGTGTTACTTTTGATATGAATAAAACAGAATTTCTGCAGATAGATATCGATCCGACAGAAATAGGGAGGAATTATCCCGTTTCAATCGGAGCTATTGCCGATTTAAAACAAGCCCTGGCTCAGATTCTTGAAGAAGCCAAAGCCCTTGTACCTGAAGGGATTAAAAGACCGGGCTTAAGAGAAATGATTAAAGAAAACCGGGATGCATTTAAGAAGTCAAATATTGAAATTTCTACGGATGGAAGATTCCCAATGACTCCTCAAAGAATTTTAAGGGATGTTAAAGCTGTTATACCGGAGGATACAATTATTTTCACGGATGTTGGCTGGAACAAAAACGGGGTTGCTCAGCAATTTGATATTACCATACCGGGAACTATACATCACAGCTCTGGACTGGCAACCATGGGATTTGGCGGCTCGGCCCTCATAGGAGGCAAGCTTGCAGCACCGGATAAGCTGGTTTTGACCCTTGTGGGAGACGGGGGATTCGGAGTGAACCCGGGAGCATTAGCAACGGCGGTAGAGCAAAATATTCCCGTTATTTGGGTAGTTATGAACAATGCTGCATTTGGTACTATTGCAGGACTGGAATATTCAAATTATGGGACAAAATTCGGGACAGTATTTACGACCCCGGACGGCAAGCCATATACCCCCAATTGGGCAGAAGTTGCCAAAGCTTACGGGGTTGATGCAGTAAAAATAGAGTCTGCCGATGAATTTAAACCGGCCCTTGAGAAGGCGATTAAGAGCAACAAACCCTATTTGCTGGATGTACCCATGGAAAACATAGCAGTTCCCACACCGGGATGCTGGAACATTAATGATATTTATAATCCCAAGGAAGGCATTGTTAACGGAAAAGTGGTAAAGAATGAAAAAGGAGAATATATTCGTCCGGATCATTCTGTATCCCATAAATAACTTTATCAAAGGAGGAATATATGACAAGAAAGTTTTCGCTGGCTTATTTGACCGTACCGGGAACCCATCCGGTTGATCAAATAAGGATTGCTGCAGAGGCAGGTTATGACTTTGTCAGCCTAAGACCGATTCCCATGCATCTTCCCAATGAGCCATTGTTTCAATTTGATTTAGACAGGCAATTATTCAAGGATATCAGGAATGCATTGGACCAATATAACATAAAGCTTATGGATATTGAACTTGCACGTGTCAGGGAAGACCTGAAAGTAGAAGATTATGAATCTGCATTTGCAGCAGGAGCAGAGCTTGGTGCGACAGATGTCTTATCAAGCATCTGGACCAAGGATAAGGAATATGCTTTCAAGGAATTTGCTAAAATTTGTGATTTAGCTGCAAAGTATAACTTAAAAGTTAACCTGGAATTTGTGACCTTTTCCGGAGTACCCGGTCTTGAGGGTGCCTTGGAGGTTCTTGACAAGGTAGACAGGCCAAATGCCTATTTGATGGTAGATACACTCCATGCCCACAGGTCCAGTGTCAGCCCTGGGGATTTGGCCAAGGTAGACAGAAAGAAATTTGGCTTCATTCACCTTTGTGACGGTCCGGCAGAAATTCCTTCACTGGAAGACCCCTCCATGATCGGTGTTGCAAGAGAAGGAAGGCTATACGCAGGAGAAGGAGGAATTGACCTTAAGGGTATGCTCTTGGCTATGCCTGAGAATCCTATATCAATAGAGCTTCCCAATTCAAAGGAAATGGAAGTAAGAGGTCCGGCAGGGCATGCTTCAAGGTGTCTTGTTACGGCTAAAGAATTATTAGCCCAAATTTATCAGAAGGAGGATTAAAATGCCGATTACGATTAATACAAAAATGATAACCTTGTTAGGAAAACCTTTATCACAATCATATGCGGCAAGGATGCAGAATGCAGCTTATAAAGCTGCAGGAATCGATATGGTATATTTCTATTCTGAAGTGGAAAATGACCACCTTCCGGATGTGGTAAACGGGTTAAGGTACATGAATTTTGCAGGATTTGCCGTAACAAAACCAAACAAGGTTGAAGTTATGAAATATGTTGATGAAAAGGATCCCCTTTGTGAAAAGATGAATGCAAGCAATACGGTTGTCATTCTGCCGGGCGGCAGGCTTAAGGCTTACAACACTGATGGGATCGGATTTATCAGGGCATTGAAAGAAGAATACCCGAATATAAATGTAGAAGAATCCACATTTTTCTGTATAGGCGCAGGAGGAGCAGGAAGGGCAATATGCAGTGTATTGGCTTATTACGGAGCTAAGAAAATTTATATTGCTAACCGGACTAAAGCCAAGGGTCAGCAATTGGTTGACGATATAAATCAAAATTTCGCCCCGGTTGCTGAGTTGATTGATCTTGAGGACAAAATTCTCCTTGAGGAAAAAATCAAAGAGTCGGATGTAGTTATGAATAATACTGGTCTCGGCATGTTTTCCAGCATAGATCAAACACCTATACCCAAGGAATACCTTCGTTCGGGACAACTATGCTTTGATGCGACCTATAATCCGACAAAAACCCGTTTTCTTATTGAGGCTGAAGAAATGGGATGCAGCATAATGAACGGTTTGGGAATGTCCTTGTACCAAGGGGCTGAGCAGATTGAGCTCTGGAGCGGAAAACCTGCCCCGATAGAAGCAATGCGTCAGGAGCTTATGAATATCCTTGCAGGTAAAAAGGAAGAGTAGTGTGTGGATTTCCAACAAAAGGAGGAAATGAAATGTCTGCTATAAAGTGGTTGGATGAGCACTTAGAAGAAGCCATTATGGTGGTCCTGCTGGCGCTAATATCATGTGTTATGATGGCTCAAATAATTGCTCGAAATGTTTTTAACTCTATGACCTGGCCCGAGGAATTTTCAAGATATTGCTATATTTGGTCCGTCTTTTTATCCCTTGGATATACGATAAAAAAAGGCAATATGTTGAAGGTTGGAATTGTAATGGACTTATTGCCCACAAAAATAAGAAGGGCAATAGAGATTGTGGCGAATCTAATAATTTTAGTAATATGTGTTGTATTTTTCAGACATGCGATTGCCTATACCGGTAAAATTCACAACATGGGACAAATTTCGCCGGCTATGCACTTACCCATGTGGATTATGTATATGGCAACTATTGTAGGATTTGGTTTGGCTTCAATAAGGGCAGCTCAGGAAATAGTTAAGAATATAAAGAATTTCAACGTAAGAGTTGAAACAACATTAGAAGCTACCTTAAAGGAAGCTATGGAGGAAGTGGAAACTCCAGGGGATTACATTGATGATGAACATATGAATTCAGGGGGTGACGAGTAATGGCTTTATGGATATTCATAGTATTTATGGTTGCCTTGGTATTTGCTGTACCCATTGCCATAAGCATGGTCCTGGGTGCTTTGACTCCGATTTTTTTGGGAGGCCCGGGCAGCTCTATTCAGCAACTCATAGCTAACAGTTTTTCAGGCTCGGATTCTACCCCCATATTGGCTGTTCCCTTGTTTATTTTGGCGGGGGTACTTATGGCTGAAGGAGGTATATCCAGAAGACTCTTTAATTTCTTCGCTTATTTTATAGGTAATTTAACTGGGGGACTTCCTTGCGCCGTAATAAATAACATGTTTGTTCTATGGAGCAATTTCCGGCTCCGGACCTGCGACAACGGCAGCGGTTGGCTCCATGACCATACCATTTTTGGTTGAAATGGGTTACGATAAGGTATGGGCTGCCGGAATGATTGCCACATCCGGGGGCCTTGGCGTAATTATACCACCATCCATACCCTTTGTTCTTTACTCCCTGGCAACGGGTGTTTCCACGGGAGCCCTTTTCCTGGGAGGTGTATTGCCGGGTATAGCAATAGGTTTAGGTATGATGGTTTATGCCGTTTGGTATTGCAAGAAACATGGAGAGGACAAAGAGAAAATAAATGCAAAAATGAAGGAGCTAAGAGATAAAGGGTTATTTAATCTCTTCAAAGAGAGCTTCTGGGCCTTGCTGTCACCGGTAATAGTGCTTGGGGGTATTTATTCCGGTTATGTGACACCTACTGAAGCTGCATGTATTTCGGTGTTTTATTCTCTGTTCGTTTCATTGGTTGTATATAAGACCTTTACGGTTAAGGAAATAATCCCATTTTTAGCAAAAGCAGTCAGGACCTATGCGCCTCTTTGCTTCGTTTTAGCTTTTGCCATCGCCTTTGGAAGAGTATTGGCCTTGGCTAAGGCACCGATAATAATTGAAAAATTTATATTAGACAACTTTTCAACCGGTGTCAGTGTCTTGACGGCTGTAGTTATAGTGTTTTTATTACTTGGAATGGTTATGGACACGGGACCTGCCATAGTTATACTGGCTCCTATATTGCTGCCGGCAGTTCAGGCTTTGGGTGTCCATCCAGTACATTTTGGTGTTATCATGGTTTGCTGCCTGTCAATAGGTTTGGCAACACCACCCTTTGGATTGGATTTATTCGTGGCTGGTACTTTATCCGATACACCTCCAATGATTGTTGCTAAAAAAGCTATACCTTTTATTATAGCTTTTGGTATAGTCTTGTTTGTCATAACCTATGTACCATGGCTCAGTCTTGCACTCCTGTAAAGGGTTCAAGTATAAATTAAAAAGAAAGAAAGACCAGCTAATTAAAGTCAAGAGTTTATAATAAAAATTTTGAGAAATTTTTTTAGGCTCCTGACGTTAATGAAACGCATGACAACAAGACCACCTAGGTGAGGTAGACATAAAATAGCTGG
>Ga0255345_1001342_pt1 | contig 35937 bp, 43 predicted proteins | sample wastewater_treat_6_FD_192415 | JGI IMG/M metagenome (GOLD analysis project Ga0255345, IMG submission 192415) | Wastewater microbial communities from Lulu Island WWTP, Vancouver, Canada - plant20 | ecosystem: Engineered > WWTP > Wastewater > Unclassified | place: Canada: Vancouver, British...
CATTATATGCGCCAGATAAAGGTTTTCCATATATGAAATCAGTCAGCCATGATATATATAATGAACAAGAACGTTGGTTAGAATGGATTGGATATTCATTCGGAATACTAGGGCCATGGGTATTGGCTACATTTAATCAACACATAAATCAGTCTGCATACGTTACGGTAAAAAACAATAACCCGAGTCAATTTATAGAAATATGGGATGTACCTTGGAAAATAGGTTCTTATCCAAAACATGTTTGGTTTGAGACGGATATTTATACAAATACTCCGCACAATGATATTATGACAGAATCTTCATATAATTGGTGTTCTACTTTCATCCTAAAAGAACGTCCTGTAAAAAAAGGAGGCGGGGCTGAAGAAAATGTACCTGTACGATATTTATTTCATTCAGGTGCACCAATTAATCCTTATGAACATACAACTCTTTTTCATTTATTTAATGATCCATCCGATCCTGTCTATAAGCCGCACACACAACAACGATGGGCATTTATTTCACATGGACGATTAATTTGTGATCCAGAATGGCCTTGGGGACAAATACCTGTAGATTTTGAAGTTATGTTATATGCGAACTGTAAAAGTATAAGTAATTGGGATTTTGCAAAAAAGGAATCTCCCAGCCATCCTATCTATCCATACGATGATACCGTCGGGTATGTGAAAGTGAAATATACCACACCTTTTTCAGAAGGTACTATTCGAGTTAATCCTACAGCTGTATGGCATCAGGGTGGTATTCTTAAAAGAATAGAAACTTTTACTGTAGACGATCCGGATGATCTTATTTTTGATTTTAGTATATCTGGTGATATTAGTTTAGATACGTTGCCACATGCGGTTGTTTCAAAAATTACGAACAATGCTTTAGATTTATATTCCGGGTGGTGGAATGAATTATATACAGCAGTAGACGGGGGAACATGGACATTTTATAAAAGCGATCTGCCTCCCGGTATTCCTCATTTACTTAGATTCCGACATGAGGTGGCATGTTTATGTGCCAGAACCTTATTTGTTGCTTTAATAGTACGACCTGTATTTGAATTTGACGGAGAGGATAGCTGTGCCCGTGTTCCTGATTTACGTGGATTGCATCTGGAAAATGATGCTAAATTAATAGATGAAATATTAGAAAAATATAATTGTCATTTAGCACCATCTTCTAAACACGTATATACACCACATTGGGATTGGGCAAGTGCGGGGCGTATCATATCACAAAGACCGCATCCATGGGCAATAAAAGCATATGAAGAAGATGGGTCTACAAAAATAGATATACAGGTTTCTTCTATTATACCAGGAGAACCTCATGAAGATGATGGTGGCTGTGATGTGCCAAAATTAGTTGGTAAAACCATGGCGGAGGCAGAAGCATATCTGGAAGAACATTATCCAAATTGGTCTGTAGAAAACGAAGAAATAATACCAGGATCTCCTGACGAACATGGATATGAAACAGAGACAATTATAGATTATAAGCAATGGCAAATGAGTAATTCTTTCTTACCGGGTACTATTACATCACAAATACCGGATTGGCGTATACGGCATGATAACAATAAAACGTCCAGAGTAATAAAAGTGACTTTATCTGTGGCACCGACAGAAGATATTCTTATACCTAATTATTTAGGTAGAAAACTTATCGATGTACAAAAGGGATTGTTTGGTGAAGAAGAACCACCAGATCCAGCGGTTCTTTGGCCGCCCCGTCCTATAAATTATGGATTTTTTGAAATAAACAGTGAACAAGAAGCAGGAACCATAGTGGCACAATGCCCCCTTCCTTATCAAGCTTGTGAAACATCTGCAGAATTCGGTAATGTTTCTATTTTTTATTCAACAGGACAATATGAGAAAAAAACAGAAGAAATTCCAGATTTTGTAGGCATGTCTTTGCAAGATGCAAAGGCAAAAGCGGTGTCTTTAGGAATTTCTACTCAGGTATCTTACGGTTTTAGTGGAGCAAAAGAAGATATCGTGATATCTCAAGGACCTATGCCATATTATCCTTGTGAGTTGGTATTAAAATATATTCATCTTCATGTATCTAAAGGAGAATATTGTTGTGATGAATTACCATGGAGCGGAGTAAAACGATGAAACAATTACCAAAAACATTGACATTAAATTGGATGAAAGAGTATGCGGAATCTTTAGGAGAAGATTCTAACAAAATATTAAATGATTGGTGTTGGAAAGACTTTATTCAAAATGCAAAAGAATCTTCTATCGAAGATTTTAGAAAAAAACTGTTACAAGAAGAAAGTACCGCATCATATTTTTTTGCTCTTCGTCTTTTTTTAAATGATGGTTGTAGTGAAGAATGGTTATACGAAAAGGTAAAAAAAGGAAATACTGCTATTCAATCTTCTGTTGTTTCTTTTTTAAGAAATAGCAAGAAAAAGCTTACACTAGATTGGCCTTTAGAAGAAGAAATAAAGGTAATAGGTATGGCAGATATCGCTCAACCACAACTGTAAAAGGAAAAAGAAATGGAGATCGAAATTCACGGCAAAGCATCATTAGATGAGTTAAAAAGGATTGGTTTGAATGTTTTCTTACCCGAAACAAAGTGTCAAAGATATTATTTACCTTTTCCAGATTTTAGAACATCCGGTCAAATAACAAAAAATTTTAATGTCAGAGAATATCGATGCAAAGGAGGTTCAGCATGTTGTGGTGGCGCAGGGCCTATTTCTTTTGAACTAGTGCATTATCATCAAAAACTTCGAGATGAATTAGGTATACCTTTGACAATTACAAGTGGTTTCCGTTGCATGGTTCATAATAAAAGAATAGGTGGTGCTGTAAATAGTCTTCATACACAAGGTTTAGCAGGGGATATAGCACTTCCTAAAGGCATGACAGTGCCTGATTTTGCTGCTGTCGCAAAAGAAGTAGGCATACCCTTTGTCCTAGAGTACCCTTGGGGAATTCACACTGATGTCAGGCGATGGTAATCAACACGAATTAACAATGACACCGTTACCAGATGGAAAAAACTGGAAATTGCTTAAACCGTATCGTCGTCATATATGTAATGGATTTGAAGTAAATATACCAGCTGGTTTTATTACAGATTTGGCATCTGTTCCTAGGTTGTTTTGGCGCATTTTTCCACCATATGGTAAATACACAAAGGCGGCAATAGTTCATGATTATTTATATCGGACTAGTGAAATCATGGTTACACGGAAACAAGCTGATCGTTACATGGTATTATTGATGAAAGAAGATAATGTGCCTTTTTTATCGAGATGGACTATGTATATTTCATTAAGAATTTTCGCAAAATTCGCCTGGAAACGCCGTTAATGTTGATCTTTGTTTTTATTGTTTATATTAATATTCTTTTAATTTTTAAAGAATTTATCTGAGAATAACATATTGTAATCATTACAGTTAAAATTTGAAAAAAATCTTTTTGTTCTGTTTTTTAAGCCTCACCTGTATAATAATATAGTCTACGATCTAAAGACTCTGGACTTGTACAGAGACTTTAGCCTGCATCGAAGATGCTCTTACAATTCTGAAAGAATTGGAAGATAGATATAAAAGACACAAATTGATCCTCGAAGAGGATCTAAGGAAGGCAGAATTATGAGAGAAAGATTAAAAAGAAATTTACAAGATGCATTGTATGAAATAAAAAAATATAAAATTAATAGAGAAGATATTTATATCATCTATGATAAAATACAAACACTCATAAAACGTTATGAAACTATTCCTGAAAAATACTGGGAAGTTCATAGATTAGATACAACATGGGATATAGATTTCATAATTTATTCTTTAGGTTCTATTGGTGCAAGATACACCGTGTGTGATATAGAAGAAGCTATTATAGAAGCTAATAAAACATTAGATAAATTAATAAGCGATTTTGTCACTATTTTTATAGATCCGAAAACAGAAAAAGTTATACAACAATTTAAAGAACAAAACAAAGAGGAGTCTGCATCATGAAATACATTATTTCGTCATTAATATTGTTTTCAATTATTTTTTCATTATACGGATGCCAAACAATAACAGATGATTCTGTTTCTTTACCTAAGGATAAAATTCTTAAAATTATTCGAACAGGTAATACCGGTGTAGATATGCTTCTTGGTTTTGCAGAATCCCGAGGTAAAGATGTCATTGCTCTCAGAGAAACAGCCGATGCTTCTTTCACACTTCTTTATTCTATTTTTGAGGTAGAAATAAATGAAATAAATTATGAAGATCTTCGGGCAGCTATAAAACAAATCAGAGATGTTGGGAATAATGCGCTTTCACTTTGTCTTGTATCCGGAGTTTCTGCATCTGTTATAGAACAAATATCTATTTATTTGAATGATATGTATGTTGTTCTAGATGTTGTATTAGCTCATCTTTCTAGCAGAATTTAATTCAAAAAAAAATTAAAAATTTAGCTTGTTTTTTCGCTATTATTATGCTATAATATAGCAACCTATAGCAACCTATAACAATTAACGGTATAAGGAGATAAAATATGCGACCTACGTTGTTTGATGAAGTAATGGTTACTGCATCAATTTCTTTGCCAGAGGTCTATAAGAGTACTCTTAGGATAGTTGGCAAAGGAAGTATTTCACAAGGAGTAAGGTTTCTTATAGAACAATTGGCACCAGAAGACCTAGAGGAGATGAAGTGTGCCCGTCACGAAATGGCAGAAAAAATCAGAAAAACAAAAACTTTCGTTAAAAACCCGTCTGGGTCCTTTGTACGGGAAGCTCTTGGATTACCAAAGAAAAGGAGTAAAGTATCTAAGAAAAAGAAAAGGAAAAGCATTGTTGGCTGATGAACCTGGTTTAGGTAAAACTATTCAGGTTTTGGCATGGCTTAAGCTGTACCCTAGGAGAAAATCTATTATAGTTGTTCCCGCCTCATTAAAGTGGAACTGGGGCGATGAAATAGATAAATGGACTCCAGAAAAAAAGTATATAATCCTCAGTGGATTAACACCGCAAAGAATAAGTTTTAAGTATGACATTGTCATTCTTAATTATGATATTTTACATGCGTGGGTAAAAGCACTTAAAAGATGGGGACCATCTGTTATAATTGCAGATGAAGCTCATTATTTGAAAAATAGTAAGGCAAAAAGAACCAAGGCCTTTATTAAGGTAAGGGCCATATGTAAATATTTTATCGCACTTACAGGCACACCCATTGTCAATGCACCTGTTGAGTTTTTCAGAGTTATAAACATGGTGCAACCCGGAAGGTTTCCAAGTTTTTGGTATTTTGTTCAACGGTATTGTGGAGCTAAACATAATGGCTTTGGTTGGGATTTTCGAGGAAGTAGTAATGAAGAAGAGCTGTACGATATTCTCACCAAAGAGGGTATAATGCTCAGGCGTCTTAAAAAAGATGTGAAAAAAGATTTGCCGTCTGTATCTCGAGCTGTAATTTATCTTTCGGGAGATAAAACTCAAGATATAGATATAGATACAAATACCATCGGATTGGCTGAAGTAGAATCTGCGAAACAAAGTTGCATAGATTTGAAAATGCCTTATGCAAAAGAGTGGATCTCTGATTTTTTAGAATCTGGAGAAAAATTGGTTGTATTCGTGCATCATAGAAAAACAACTAAGTATTTGAAGAAGTATTTTCCTTTTGCAAAGGTAATAGATGGATCTGTTACTGGTTCAAAAAGACAAGAAATTGTAAGAACATTTCAAAATGATCCTTCTTGCAAGCTTCTTATAGGAAATATCAAAGCGGCTGGTGTAGGTTTAACCCTCACCGCCGCGAGTAACTGTTTATTCTTAGAATTACCGTGGACACCAGCTGAATTAAAGCAGGCTACAGATAGATTATGTAGAATAGGCCAGACTGTACCGGTTACAGTCTGGTTTTTGCTGGTAAAAGATTCTATTGAAACAAAGATTATGAAAATGTTGGATGGAAAAAATAAGATTCTGTCAAAAGTGTTAGATGGTACGGTGCTATCTAAGGCAGATCTTTTAGAATCGATGAAAGAGGAGTAGGACAATGATCGAGAAGGTTTTGGGTATTATCAAAAACAGAGCAAATCAGTTTCACAGAACAGGCGTGGTAGGTATGGAGTTCGAAGATCTAGTATCGGAAGGATATCTGTGGCTTTTAGAAAACGGAAGTAAATTCGACTCCTCAAAAAACATCAAGTATTCTACATGGGTGTATGTTTCGTTGACCAATTTATTCACGAATTTTGCTAATAAGGCGTGGTATCGTTACACAGAAGAATTATCAGATGTAATTATGTCTGGGTTTATAGAAAAGCCATTTATATTAGATTTAGGTGGTCTTTCTGAAGGAGCGGTTTTTATTATAGAAAAAGTTTTAGATGAAGAAGTACCTAGTTTTAGAAAAAACGATATCAGGGAATGGTTGTATTCTTTAGGGTGGAAGGTAAGAGAAGTCAATGCTGCTTTCGCTGAAATAAAACAGTTTGTCAATTCTCTTTAATTCATCATGTATATAGATTACGAGAGATTGTTTAAGGTCTACGGTGTTCATTATATAGCATCCGGCGATCATCATTGTACAGAAGGTTGGCTTTCTTTTTATTGTCCTTTTTGTTCGCCGACTAAGTATCATTTAGGTTTAAATAAAAAATCAGGAAAATGGAATTGCTGGTCGTGCGGATCGCATAATGAGTGGTTTGTTTTGTCTGTTTTGTTGAACAAGTCTGTTACAGAGTGTAAACAGATTGTGAAAAAGTTTGTTCTTCCCGGTGTTTCTTTTCGGGATGATGTAGAATATTTCGCAGAAATAAAATCACAATGTTCATTACCTTTTGGTTGTGCAGAGCTTTCTGTAGAACAAAAAAGATATCTTAGGTCTCGGAATTTTAATCCTGAAAAAGTTGTTGATCTGTATAATGTAGTAGGAACACCGCCTTATTCTAAAATAGGTGACTGTATAGTAATACCTATTTATTGGCAAGGTATACGGGTTTCTTGGATTGCAAGAAAGATAAAAGAAGGATCCGGTCCAAGGTATCTAAAATGTCCAAAAAAAGAACAAACATATCCAATATCCAAAATATTGTATGGTTGGGAATCGATACGAAAGAAAGCTGTTGTGGTCGAAGGTATTTTTGATAAATGGAGATTAGGTCCTGGTTCTGTATGTACCTTAGGGCTAGGTGTTTCTGAAGAACAGGTCAGGTTACTTGGTTCTTTAAATCAAGTATTCATATTGTTTGATTCCGATAAGCCTGCAAGAAAGCGGTCTAATGATTTAGCTCGACGATTATCTTCGGTGGTAGATGTAGAGATTTTAGAAATAGATGTTGCCGATCCTGCAGAATTAACAGAACAAGAAGCAAAAAAAATTATGGAGGTACTTGGTTTTGAAAAAAGAAAATCTTTTTCCAGAAAAGTCTGATATCCGTGAAGATATTAGAAAGGTTTTGTTGTCGCCGATTACACCTAGAAAAATATTTGATCTTTGGAATAGACTTTCTGAAGAAGTGGGTGTGACACGATGTTCTTTTCTTTCCGATTCTTTATCTAGAAAACTAAAGAAATTAATATCTATATTTTCTTCTAAACAATGGGAAGAGTTTTTTTCTGAGGTTTTAGAAAATGAGTTTTTACAAAATGTGAATTGGTTTGGTTTGTCTTGGATCTCTGTTCCAGAAAATTTTGCAAAGGTCGTAGATGGTGTTTATAAAAGGTCTAAATATAAACCAGATAAGCCGTCTAATGCTTTAGGAAAAAGAGAAGATGTTATAAAAATGTTAGATGAATGGCGTAGAGAAGATGACAATGAAATGTCCTGAGTGCGGTAAAAAGAACGCTCTATACTCTGACGGAGAATGGCATATTTGTTCTGATTGTTTTGATAAGATAAATTTAGCAGAAATAGAAAAAACCATCGAAAAGAGAATGTTTGTTTGTGGAGTACCGAAGCGATTTCTTTCTGCAAAGTTATCTGATTTTAAAAAACAGTATAGAACAGATAAAGGTCTCTTTATTTTAGGACCCGTAGATACCGGAAAAACTCATCTATTATCTGCTTTATGTCGAAATAAGATTTTGAATAGGCAGTCTTGTTTTTTTGTCAATGCTCCAGAGTTTACAGCAATATTGAAAAATAATTTAGCTGTTTCACACCAATTGATAGACAAAGCTCGTTTTTGTAAAAATCTATTTATAGATGATTTAGGGGTAGAGCAGTCTAGTGATTTTGTTTTCGAAGTATGGTATAGGATAATTAATCATCGTTATAATGAAATGTCCTATACTTCTGTTTCTATGAACACAATTAATTCATTAGATCAACGGCTTTTTAGAAGATTAAGAGATAGTACTGAGTTGATAGAGTTTTGAAAATAAAAAGAAATTGGTGAAATAAGTAATGGTGTTGAAACGAAGAAAAATTTCTAATATTTTAGAAAGAAAAATTGTATCCGCGGCAATTTTTGACGACGGATTTTTTTCTAATTTTATGCAAATATACCAACCTGGTTTCTTTTCTGACGAAAAATATGATCTTATTATAAGATGGATAGAAAGTTATCAAGAAAAGTATGACCAAGTACCGGGTTATGCTATACAAGATATTTTTCTTGAAAAAGTAGAATCTGAAAATATCTCAGAAGAACAAGCAGAGTTGTTTGGAAGGTTGTTCAAAAAAATAGAAGTTGAACGCGAAAAAGGTTTTGATGAGAAATATCTTCTAGATAAAGCGAGGGAATTATTTCAAAAGAAAGCAATTTTTAATCTTACAGAAGTATTAAGGCAATCTTCTGTAGAAGATGCTCTAGAACAGATAGAGCGGTTTTCTGTACCTAAAACAGAACAAACATATATTTCTCCATTCAAAGATGTTCATCTTTTTACAGAGGCTATAGAGAGAAAAACTAGGCCCTTGTTTCATGTAAAAGGTGCACTTGGGGAAATGATGAATTTGTATTTTATTAGAGATTCTTTTATTGGATTTTTAGCTCCGGAAAAAAGAGGAAAAACCTGGTGGTTATTTCATTTAGCTTTAAAGGCTTTTCAATGTAAAAATAATGTTGCTTTATTTTGTGTAGGTGATATGTCAGAAGATCAAACATTAAGACGCCTTGGTCAAATGTTGACAGAATCTTCTGTGTATGAGCATGAAGTCGGTTCTGAAATACTTGTGCCAGTTCTTGATTGTAAAAAAAATCAAGATGGTAGTTGCTCTATGGTAGGCAGAAAAAATAAGGTAATGTTGTTTAATGAAGTTGATATGAAGCCGGAGTATGAAGATAGACCAAAAAATTATAAACCCTGCACATACTGTTTAGATAAGAATTTATCTTTTCCTAAAGATACTTGGTTTGTTTCGAAAAAAATAAAAAAAGGCCTAAGCGGTAGTTTAGTAGATAAAGCTGTATCTAAATTCTTAAGAAGAAGTTCTGGTAAAGAGTTTAGAATAAGCACTTATCCAAACTCGACGGTAAAAGTATCAGAAATTCATAGTCTGTTGAAGATTTGGAAAAAAGAAGATTTTATTCCAGATGTGGTCATCATAGATTATGCCGATATTTTGGCTGCAGAAGATGGTAGAGAGTTTCGTCATCAAGAAAACGAAAAATGGAAAGCTTTGAGGAAATTATCACAAGAATGGAATATTTGTCTTATAACGGCCACTCAAGCAGATTCCGCGTCGTATGATGCAAAAAGTTTATCATTGAGAAATTTTAGTGAAGATAAAAGAAAGTTTGCACATACAACGGCATTTTTTTCTATTAATGAAACAAGGGAAGAACGAAAAGATAAGGTGCAAAGGATAGGGACCTTGTTATTAAGAGAAGGTGATTTTGATGTTAATAAGCAAGTCCGGGTTCTACAATGTCGGGCTTTAGGTAGAGTTCATTTAGATTCTTTTTGGGAGTATGTTTTTGATTAAACTGCAAGCAAAAACAAAAGACATGAAAGGATGTCGCAATGGATCACTTCACAACCGCTTTTTTAGAAAGACAAGACACGTGGCATGGAATCAAAGAAGAGATTCCCAAAGCACCAACATCTGTAGATGAGTTGTTGGCTGCATCTGATTTAGATTGGGAGGTAAATACACTTCCAATGATCGCTGCTCAAAATAGTGCAAAAATAAGTACACCATACAAAGCTTTGGTTCGTTCAACAGATAACGAAGTCCTTGGTGTTGTAAAAAATAGATGGACAAATTATCAAAATCGCGAAGCATTTGAATGGGCAGAGCCTCTTATCGAATCTGGTTTTTGGAAATATAGCTCCGGCGGTTCTTTCAGGAAGGGAAGAAGGTGCTGGATGCTTCTTCAGCAAGATGAAGTTGAAATTGTACCTAATGATGCTCTTAGGCAGTTTCTATTGGTAACATGGTCTCACGATGGCAAAACAGCGAATTATGTTCAGCCGACTTCTATTCGAATAGCTTGTGAAAATACTCTTAGAGCTGCTCTAAAAGAAAAAGGTGTGATGCGGTTTGCTATTTGTCATTCATCTTTTGTTGCATTTAATATGGAGCAGACCAAGGTGTTGTTGAATATAACGACAGAAAGTTTTAATGCTCAACGAGAAGTTTTTACAAATATGGCTAAAAAGCAGATTACAAAGAAAGAAGTCGCTGAAGTTTTAGATAATATTTTTCCATTGAAAAATAAAGATGGATCTGATGTGTCTATGTCAGCTATGAAGAAAAGGTGGGTTGTAGAGGAAGCTATTGAAAAAGGAAGCGGTATTCAAGAAAACGGACTCGCTGGTACAAAATACGGTGTTTTTGTCGGAATAAGCGAAGCTGTTGAACATTTTTTGGGTGGTAGTAAAATTACAGATAGGGGAGAAAATATTCTTCTTTATAGAGGAAGAGATATTGTGGATAAGGCGTTTAGGCTGTTAGCTGCCTAACATATACATACCGTGGCCCAGGAGATGTGTTCTGGGCCACGGTATCGGGTAACAAACAATAAGGAATTTGAAAATGGAAATAAGTGTGACGAAACAATTTTCTGCAGAAACTGCTCATTTTTTGAAAGATACAGAAACAAAAGGGTGTTTGCGGTTGCATGGCCATTCTTATAAAATTTTGATAACTGTGCGATGTTTGAGAGAAGAGCTTGTAGATGGAATGGTGGTTGATTTCAGTATATTGAGTAAATGGGTAAAAGAAAATATTATCTCTAAAATCGACCATCAATTGTTGGTTCCTTCTGATTTTGATCAAAGGGGTCTTGGTTTTTATATGAAGGATTATAAGTATGAGGAAAAAGTGATTAAATTCGATCCACAGCCTACTGCAGAAGCCATTGCCATGTGGATTTTTGATAATTGTAAAAAAGAATTTCCCGGTGTTTATAAAGTGCGAGTCTACGAAACGGAAAATAGTTATGCAGAAGTCAAAAGTGTATAAAATTTACAGAAGTAGATACGACGTTCAATTAGGTAAAACCATTACCTATGCCTACCAAAATACATTTCTTTCAAAAGAATCTGCTCTTCTTTTTATATATAATATTTTGAAAGAAACCAAAGATTGGGATGGATCTGTTAATTTTGTTCTAAATAAAGAAAAAGACGAATTGTATGCTACCTATGCATACTGTAACCTCGGCCATTTTTTTACCGGAACCCGGTTCGTTGTAAGGAGTGAAAATGTATAATGTAAATGAAATTTTTTCAAGTATACAGGGAGAAGGTCCTTTGGTTGGTGTTCCTGTTATTTTTGTCAGGTTTGCTGGTTGTAATCTAAGATGTTCTTGGTGTGATACGGATCATTCAAAAATAAATTATACCTTCAAGGATGCAAAAGAATTAATAGATGAGATAAAACGTATAGATATTTGTGGTTGGCGTCGTGTGGTTCTTACAGGTGGCGAGCCTTTACTGCAAGTGGATGCTCCTTTAATAAGAGCATTTTCTGATTTTGATATTGTTCAAATAGAAACCAACGGCACCATACCTTTTTATGATTGTGGTCCGCCTTTTATGGTTGTGGTATCCCCTAAACTAGGGCAAAAATGGACAACAGAAATCAAACCTACGGCTGTAAAGGTAGTAGATGAAGGTCAGGATCTTCACCAATATCAAAATTTCTATGGTCCGAAGCCTTCATATTATTTACAACCGTTAGATGATAAGAAGGATTTTCAAGCATCTATGCATAAAACAGCTCTTAGAGTAATGCATAATCCGGGATGGTGTTTGAGTATTCAGGTTCAAAAATGTGTAGGAGTAAGGTAATGGAAAAAAGATTTGTTTCACAACAGGCGTTAGAAAAAAATTATGAAAAACTGGCCGAGGTAATTAAAAACGAAGGTTGTCGGTATTTATACGGTGTTCCTAGAGGTGGCACAATGATAGCCGTAGAGTTGGTTGAGCGGAATAGAGATGATTTTGAAATAGTTGCAGATCATCGTAATTACCGTTCTAGTAAGGTAGCTATAGTGGATGATGTGTATTGCACTGGTAACACTTTGGGTTTTTTCAAAGATTTTTATAAGTGTTTTGTTCTTTTTTCAAAATCAAACGATCTTCCAAAAGGTGTATTTTCTGCAGACAAGGTAAGGGCAGATCAGTGGTTAATGTTTCCGTGGGAACGTGATGCAGAAGAAGGAACATCTTTGGTAACACGGATTTTAGAATATATAGGAGAAGATCCTTTTAGAGAAGGATTACGAGAAACACCACAAAGAGTCGTTGAAGCGTGGCGTCATTGGTTTAGTGGGTATACTCAAAATCTAGAAGATATTGTTAAAGTGTTTTATGATGATTCTTCTGATGAAATGATTCTTCTAAAAGATATAGAATTTTCTAGTATGTGTGAGCATCACATGGCTCCTTTTTATGGAAAAGCTCATGTGGCATATATTCCTGATAAAAAATTAATAGGAGCGTCTAAGTTAGCTCGTATCGTAGATTTGTATGCTAAGAGGCTTCAAATACAAGAAAGAATTTGTAATCAGGTAACAGCAGCTTTAGAAGAATTGTTACAACCAAAAGGAGCCGCTTGTTTAATTGAAGCGAAGCATTCTTGTATATCAAGTAGAGGTGTTCAAAAACAATGTTCTGTTTTTACTACGTCATCTCTTACAGGTGCTTTTAAAGAAAATTTTGCAACAAGAAATGAATTTCTTAAACTTATCAAACAATAATTTGTTCTGATAATAGTGTTTGACTTGTATAATTAAGTAACAAACTTTCCGCAACATAAGGAGAAAAAAATGGAAGTGAAAAAAATTGCAAAAGAGATGAACAAAGCATTGAAACTGGTTCCTGAGATTTTTCTAGATAATGAAAAATCCATGCAACAAGAGATCGAGGAAGTTTGCCAGGAACTCAAACCAGAAGACTTGTCTGCTTTGAGCAAAGCAACAGTCGCAACCTTAATGAAACAAGAGTTTTTTCCAGAAGTATTGTTGGAGGCAGCATGTAAAAGGATTGGAAAGAAAATGTCAAAAGATCTAAAAAAAGAACCCGAGAAAACAACGAAGTCTGTGGCGAAAAGCAAAGGCGGTACAGGAAATAAGGCTGGTAAAGAAAGCAAGACAGAGGCAGAGACACAACCTAAGTCTTCTGCAAAACCGACAAAAAAGGCAGCTAAAAAAGACGAGGCAAAACCAAAAGCAGAAAAAAAGCAAAGAAAAGAGACTAACCTTAATATGGCCCGTCGTATGTTTAAAGAAGGTTTTTCACTCGAAGAGTTTTCGTCAGAACTCGAACAGTCTTATAAAGAAAAAGGAAAAGACCAAAAGAAAGAATGGTACGCCAATAGAGCCGCCATCTATTGGAATATAGCTGCAAAGGAGGTAGAAGCATGAATGCGGTTTGGGTAACCACTTCATTTGAAGGTGTACATCGTTGGCCAGAGGCGCCACCCTTGGTTGATTTTTTACGGAATTTCCATAGGCATGTTTTTTATGTGAAAGTAACTGTTTTAGTTTCCCATAATGATAGGGATGTAGAGTTTTTTACTTTGAAAATGCATGTTGATTTAGTAATAAAACAAATCACCGATAATGATTTTAATTTAGGTCGTTCTTCTTGTGAAGATATGGCAAAAAGTATTTTTACTGCTTTGTCTGTTATACATGAAGATCAAAAACCTATGTACAATGTTTGGTCGGTAGAAGTGTCTGAGGATAATGAAAATGGAGCTATAGTGTATAAAGATGACCAAAGTTGTTAATTGGGTTATAAGTCCATCTTCTATAGAAGAAAACAGAGGAAGTTTCTGTTACAATGAATATTACCTGGTATCTGCTTTAAGGAGTAGAGGAGAAAAGGTAATTTTTCTAGAAGATTTTACTATAACCCAAAAAGATGTTTTAGATGACATTGATGTGAACGATAACGTTTACATAAGCCTTTGGTCTTATCCTCAAATAGGCCTATGTAGACTTTTACATTTACGATTGGGTCGTGCGAAGTTTTTTGGATATTCCCCGCTCGTTGTTCAAGAAAAGCTTCCTTTGTTTGTACTAACAGAAGACCTTATTTTAGATGGTATAAAGCATTATGCTTTTGAAGCTCATACATTCAAACATCTTTTGTTGTCTGATTGCGACGGTCATTTGAAAGGTAATCCAGAAGTTTTTCCGTTGTGTGGGTCTTATTATGGGTGTAAGAATAATTGTTCTTTTTGTCCAGTAACACCTAATTTACCAAACAAAACATATATAGATATTCCTGCATCTTTCGCTTTTGAGTCTCTTAAACAGTATCAAGAACTAGTGCCTGGTTCTGGTGTTCATTTTACAGATGAGGATTTTTTTATAGATCCGCTCAAAGCGAGATTTATTTTGTCGGAAAATAAGATAATCCAAACAAATAAGCCTAGTATAATAGCTTTGGCGAGTGTATCTACCTTTACAAAGTTTTTAGATACTTTTCATGACGACGAAAAAGCTCGTGCATTTTGTTCGGATGTCGGGTTATCTCTTATAGAAGTTGGATTAGAAACTGCTTCTGTAGCTTTATCTAAAAAAATGGGTAAGCCTGTGGTTTCTAAAAGTGTAGCTCTTGCAGAACGTATGAAAGGATGGGAGACCAGAATACTTTGGTTAACGTTGACGTTGAGTCCGGGTGAAACGTTATCGTCTATAAGGGAAACTGGTTCTTTTTTAGAAAAATATGGTATGAGTCCGAGTGATATGACTGCAAGGCTTAAAACAAATGGAACAATAGGGGGTCTCGGACAATATTTTCAAATATATCCCGGTACAAGAGCATATCATAAAGTACAAGAAGAAGGTATTATGTTGACAGAAGCCCCTACAAGACTAATACCTAGTTTTATTCCTAATTCTTTATTGCAAGATAAAATACATGTATTGCGAGACTGGGCAGAAGAAGATGGGTATTGGTTAGATTTTCAAGGTGCACCTAAATTTAAATTTTCTGAAGGGCAAACAGTTTTAGATTGTATTCAACAACAAGAGTATCCTAGATATAAATCTATTATGACTGTTTGCATAGCTGCTCGTTTAGGAGTAATAGAAAGTAAAATATGATAACAATTGTCCATTTGCCTATAGAGCCTTTAGAAGATCGTTATTCACAAGACTGGTTAGAATGGTATGATTTAGAAAGCAGAAAAACCAAAGAATACAAAGAGCTTTTTCTTCTAGGTAATTATAAATACGATAAAATAGAATGCGGTGCTTTTTTAGATGTATGTAAAACCATGGTGTTTAAGAATTCTCAAATGGCATCGGTTTTAACATGGTTTAAGGAACAACCAAAACAAATAAATTGGAGTAAGGTAGTTTTCTTTTTTCATGATTTATGGCACCCGGGTGTTACAGATCTTTTATATATTAGAAATGGTTTACATCTACCATTTAAGATAGTAGGGATCCTTCATGCAGGTACATACGACCCTTACGACTTTTTAGCAAGGAATGGAATGAAGCATTGGGGGTCGCGTGTAGAACAGGGTTGGTTTGAAGGTGTAGATAAGATTTTTGTAGCTACTCATTTTCATAAAAAATTGCTTTACGAAACCCAAGCGGTATTTCGTCTTGAAAAAATCGCTGTAACAGGGTTACCTATTTATCCCAGAAAGTATTGTTTTGATGAAACAAAACAAATAAAAGATTTAGATGTTGTGTTTCCTCATAGATTAGATATAGAAAAACAACCTTTCTTTTTTGATAAAGTAGCCGCTCATTTTAAAGATAATACTTTTGAAAAAACCATGGAATTAAATTTAACCAAAGAGCAATATTATGCCAGATTATCTAGATATAAGATAGCTTTTTCATCTGCTCTTCAAGAAACATGGGGAATCGCCATGCAGGAATGTGTGTTTGCTGGTTGTATACCCCTTGTTCCTGATAGGCTGTCTTATTCAGAAATGTATCCCGTTGATTTCAAATATTCTTCTTTTGAACATAGTTTAGAGATGGTCGACAAGTTTATTAAAGAATACAAAACTAAAAAGACGAGATCTGTGTGGAAAGATTTATATAACTCTTTAGAAAAGTCTGGTAGGGAAGCTATTCAAAAACAGAAAGAAGAGATTTTTCAATTATGTCAGTGAATATTTTTCAAGACAGCGGCGCACCTACTTTATATAATGAGTATGTGAAAAAAAGTACAGCTAAAACAATGGGCTCTACCCTTAAATACAGAAGGTATGATGATTTTTCTTTTCTAGAAAGTGATGTTTATCTAGAATACAGGGAAAGGTATCTCAAGCATTGTTTAGATAATAAGCATTTGGTTGGTGTAGCGGCAAATCTAGATGTGATTAATAATGCCGAAGAGACATATAAAAATCAGAAATGGTTTGAAAAAAGAGGATATAATCCTATACCTGTTTGGCATTTTGGTTCTGACGAAAGTTATTTGAAAAGGTATATAGATGAAGGTTATGAATATATAGCTATGGGAGGTCTAATACCTAATTCATCTTCCGCACTTATCGGTCCATTAGATAAAATATGGAAAAATATTATATGTGATAAGGACGGGCTACCTAAAGCAAAAATTCACGGGTTTGCCATGACGGCTTTTTCATTAATGCGGCGTTATCCTTGGTATAGTGTTGATTCTAGTTCTTGGTTAAAAGTAGGTGCATATGGAAAAATATTTGTGCCAAAAAAAGATAGGACCGGTAAATGGAGATGGGATAAAACACCTGCCTCCTTTGTTATTTCTGAAATAGGTATCAAAAAACAAATTCATGGATTAAATCAAACACCTTTATATCAAGAAACTATTTTTAATTTAATCCAAGAGCATGGGTTTCCTTTGGGTAAATGCGAGTATGAAGGAGATGAGGTAAAAATAATCGAGCGGGGCATGATTAATGATTATGTTTGGCGCGTGAAATGGAACATATATCACATGCATCAATTTCTAAAAACATTGCCACAATGGCCTTGGTCTTTCTTTGGTAAAACAAGGGAGGTTTTATGATTGTATATTTTGCTGGATCTATCGGTGATTGGGAAAAAAAGTTTTTTGATGAATACGGTTGGGATTATAATAGATTGATAAGTATTGTGTATACCCCCGAAAAAGCGATAAATATGGTATTGTCTTATAAAAAAGAGGAGATAGAAAAAAGTGGTAACAGCGAAAACAGAAGATCTGAGAATAACGTTAGAAAAAATAATCTTGTTGATAAAAGAAAAAAGTCTAGCAGACGAAAATGTCGGTAAGGTTTCTTATAGAAATGGCAGGTTTTGGTGTAAAACAGAAGATACTAAAGCATCCATAAAAGCTCCTTTTTTAGAAGGCATGCCCGATTTTTGTATAGAAGGTTTAGATCTTCTTCGTTATCTTCAAAAAGTAGATAAAAAAGAAATTGATTTAGAAAAAGAAAATAATCTTCTTTTTATACGCGGTAAACGAAGTAAAGCTTCTTTTTCATGTTTTGAATCTTTTTCTTTTTCTCTACCTAAAAAATGGGATAAAATAGGTCCTGGTTTTTTAGAAGGTGTCAAAGAAGCAAGAAATTATATAAGTAAATCTTTTTATAGACCTGTATTGACCACAGTCTGTGTAAAAGAAAACAGCATACAAGCATCTAATGGTTTGGTGTATTTTAGGACTTTAGGTGAAGATGATTTTTTGAAAAAAGAAGAAACATTAATACCAGGTTCTGGTATATCTTTTTTAGTTACATTGAATCCTTCTGAATATTGTATTGATGATACTATGATTTATTTCAGGAAGGATTCTGATTTTGTAGGCGCTTGCGCTCTTATGGGTGGTGTTTATCCCGATGTCGTTGAGATGAAAAAAGATTACGAAAAAGGAAAATTTGTATCTTTTCATTCTCAAACTAAAAATGTTATAGAGAGGTGTTCTGTTTTTGTGGAAAGGATGCGGTTTGAAGAAGAGAAAGAAGTATATGTAACTTTGAAAAGGAAGAAAGCATATATTAAGGTGAAATCTAATATAGGTTCTAATGAAGAAATATTTAAGGCTAAGTATGATGAAAGTTTAGAGGGTCTTTCTTTTTGTCTACGGCCTGATTTCTTTTTAAAGATATTAGAAAAAAGCACCAAGTTTTTAATATGTACAAATTCTATTCAATTAAAAAATAAAACTCTATGGTTGGTTGCAGCATTAACGAAAGCTTGATTTATGTTGTTTACTGAAAATGAATTAGATTTAGGGGGGGCCGGTTGTTTTTCTTGCAGGTTGCGAAAAAAAGAAAGACATCTTGCACAAGGCACGGGTAAGATCCCTTTATTAATAATAGGTTCATCTCCTACAAAGTCTGGGCATATTTCTTCTGAGTTCAGGGATATTTTACAACAGGTAGATATAGATATAAATAAATGCAGATTCATGTCTTCTGTTTGTTGCCCTGTTCCTGATGACAAACAACCTACCTTAAGAGATATCGAATTTTGTAGGAGTAATGTTTGGCGAGAGATCAGGAATAATAAACCTAATGCCGTGATATTGCTCGGGGAGGGCGCCATGAATAGTGTTTTGGGAAAGGTGTGGCGTTCTGGTCTAGGTAATATAAAAAGGTGGGAGGGGTTAATCATACCTTTAAGAGAAACAAGATCTTGGGTGTTGTGTCTCAGAGATGAAAGAGAGTTGTTATTTCTTGATGGAAAAGAAAATACTCTTTTGAAAAATATATGGATTTCATATCTAAAGAAATTTATTTCTTTTATTGATAAAGGGTTTCCAAAAGAGTTACAGAATTATCCACAGACAGAGCATTTATACGGAGATGATAGAGTACGGTATTTGAAAAAACTTATAGAGAAAAAACCAAAACACCTTGCTTTTGATTATGAAACAAATTGTCTTAGACCACAATTGAAAAATTCTAAGATTGTTTCTGTTAGTTTTTCTGATACAAATGATTTGGGCGTTGCTATGTTGTTTGATAAAACAATAGTACCCTATCTAAAGAAGATTTATAGAAGCAAATTTATAGGAAAAATAGCATCCAATATGAAGTTTGAGCATATTTGGACTTCTGTAAAGCTGGGTATTGAAATAAGAAACTGGGTACATGATACAATGCTCTGTGCTCATGTAGAAGATAACCGAGAGTTGTATTCTGGTCTAAAGATGCAGGTGTTTGTGAATTTCGGTATACCCGATTATGCAGAAAAAGCTTATAGGTATATTACCGCAAACGAAAGAAATGGATATAATGATATTTTTGAAATGAATACAAACGATCTACTTGAGTATAATGCTTTAGATTCTGTATTTGAATATAGATTAGCGAAAATGCAGATGAGGTGTTTTATATGAAATTAAATCCTATTAATGAAAAAGGATATAAGCTGTTACACGACGGCGCATTGGCGTTAGGTGTAGCAGAGCAGAACGGTATTAGGATAGATGTGCATCATTTAGAAAAAACATATCAAAAACTAGAAGCAGAGGAAAAGAGATTTGAAAAAAAGATATTAAAATCTAAAGGAGGTAAACTTTGGAAAAAGACATATGGGGATTCTTTGAGATTTGGTGGTTTAGAGCAGCTGAGATTTGTTCTAAGAGAATGTTATGGTATTGACGTAAAAGGTACTTTAGATAAAGGTGTTTTGGGTAAGATAGATAATCCTTTTGTGAAGGATATCTTAGAATTACGAAAATTGGTAAAAGCCAAAAGTACGTATGTTCTGGGAATTTTGAATGAAGTTATTGATGGTTATATTTATCCTAATTTTAATCTTCATACCACGGTAACTTATAGAAGTTCTTCATCTTCGCCTAATTTTCAAAATATACCTGTACGGGATCCTTGGGTATCAGAACTAGTTCGTTCTGCATTTATTCCAAGAAAAGGAAATAGGATAGTGGAAGCAGACTATTCTGGTATAGAGGTACGAGTGGCCGCATGTTACCATAAAGATCCTACCATGTTGCAATATCTAAATACGAATTATGATATGCATAAAGAAATGGCCGCAGAAGTATATAAAATTCCTTTAAAGTTGGTTACAAAACAGATCAGAAATATAGTTAAAAATAAGTTCGTATTTCCTATGTTTTATGGTTCTTATCATAAATTAATTGCATCGGATTTATGGGAAGCTGTGACAGAACAAACCATAGAAACATCCGATGGTAAGAATCTTTTATCAGAATTAAAGTATCAGAAAATAGGAACTTTTTCTTCTTTTTTAGAACATATAAAAAGGATAGAAGATAAATTTTGGTTTGATAGATTTCCTGTATATCAAAATTGGCGCACAGAGTGGTGGGAAACTTATCAAAAGAAATTTTATTTTGATACATATACAGGGTTTAGTTGCCGCGGGTATATGAAGAAGAATGAAGTTATTAATTTTCCTATTCAAGGCTCTGCTTTTCATTGTTTGCTGTGGAGTTTTATTAATTTGACCAAAGCACTCCGCAAGCGTAAGATGAAAACAAAACTTATAGGGCAAATTCACGATAGTATTGTGGCAGATGTTCCCGAAAATGAGTTTGAGGAATATATAGATATTCTCACAGAAATATCTACAAAAAAAATTAGGGAGTATTGGGATTGGATAATATTGCCTTTAGAAATTGAAATAGAGGCATCTGATGTAAATGAAAGCTGGTTTAATAAAAAAGTAATACACAGATAATATATATGTGTGCGTGAGTAGGCTGAGAAATGCCGAGAATTGCATTAGAGAATGTGTAACTATAATAGGTAAGTAAACAGGTAAGTAGGCTGAGAAAAATTAAACAAGTGCATATAGCACACGAGCAAGAAAGGGAAGCATATGAGTCTTTATCAAACACACCGTCCTAAAAAATTAAGTGAGTTGGTAGGTAACGAAAGGACTGTTCAAAAAATAAAAGCTTGGGCAGATAATGAGAATAGATCTCATAGTATTCTCCTTACAGGGCCTAGTGGTTGTGGAAAAACTACAGCTGCACGAATAATGGCGAAAATGATAAAGTGTAAAGGCAACGATTATTCAGAGTTAGATACCGCCGATTTTAGGGGAATAGATACTATAAGGGATTTGAGGATAAGCATGAATTATCTTCCTATGGATGGTCTTAGTAGAGTTTGGTTGTTAGATGAGTGCCATAAATTGACAAACGATGCTCAAAATGCTTTGTTGAAAAGTTTAGAAGAACCACCCAGTCATGCTTATCTTATTTTGGCGACCACAGATCCAGATAAGTTAATAAAAACAATTAGGACCAGGTGTACAATGTTTTCTTTTGAGCACTTGAGTGAGGAAGAAATTATTCTTCTTATAGGGGAGGTATTGCGAAAAGAAAATGTAGTTTTGAAATCAAAAGTTATAAGAAGTATTGCAGAGAAATCTCAAGGATCTCCTAGACTTGCTTTATCTTTGTTGGAACAGATTTTAAAATTAGACGATCCTAATACAGAAGTTGATGTGGTCGAAGAGCAAGAAAAACAAAGCATTGATCTTTGTCGTGCTCTTATGTCTAAGAAAAAATGGTCTGATATTTCTGTTATTTTGAAAAACATAGCAGGTGAGCCTGAATCTATTAGACAGGCTGTTCTAGGTTATGCGTCTGCATGTTTGTTAAATGGAGATAAAAGTGCATACCTCGTATTGGATTCTTTTTTAGAAAGAGGTCCGTTTTTTGAAACAGGAAAAGCGAGGTTAATAGCTGCGTGTTATGAATCGTTGTTTTCTGAATAATGTTGTTGACCTGTATAATAAAATAACTAAGTAAAGGAGACGGCATGGATCCCGCATTACTTCAAATAGACCCATTAGCATTAGATAAAGAATGGTTAGAGCAATCTGGATTATTTTTTGTATGGGCACAAAAGGCGGTAGAGGCTAGAGCAGAAGCAGATGTTGAAAAATATAATTTAGATAGGCTTGAGGCAGAAATATCTTCTGATATTAGAAGTGCTCCCGATAAATACGGTATAGATAAGCTGACAGAGTCTATTATTTCACAAACAATAAAGTTGCAAAAATCATATTGTACTCAAATGGTAAAATTAATAGATACAAGAAGAAAAGCAGAAGAGCTTTCTAAATTTTCTATAGCATTAGAACAACGAAGGAAGGCTTTAGAAAATCTTTGTTTTCTTCATTCTCAATCTTATTATGGTCAGCCTCAAGAAAAACCCGCTTTAATTAGAAAGAAACGAAAGATTAAAATAAAAAGGAGAGATGAAGATTGAAGTTATTATTCCTGGCAATTTTGATCTTAGCTATATTGTTTTTTGTAGGTCCTTTGGTAATACGAGTTTGGGCATATTCTTTAGGCACGGGTCTATTGGATGCCTTATGTAGAAACATAAAACAGGAGGTTCAAAATGGTAAAAAAGAAAAGTAGAAAAACGTCAATGAGGGACAAAGTTCGGCAACATGCAAAAGACGCACGGAAAGGAAATCGATCATTAAATCTACCCGGTCATGTGCAAGAATGGTATCCAGAAGACAAAGGCGTATTTGAAATAGATATTTTGCCTTATGTTGTTTCGGATGCTTTTCATCCCGATGAGATTGAAAAAGGTTCTTTGTGGTACAGGAGAACTTATCGTTTGCATTTTCTTGAAAGACAGCCTGTTGTGTGTCCCAGGTCTGTTAATAAGCCGTGTCCTATTTGTGAAGAAGTTGATCGGTTGTCTAAGGACTATGATGTTAATAAAGATCTGATTCGTGCGTTAAAGAGTCGTGAACAATGTTTGTTCAATATCGTAGATCCGTCGGATAAAGAGAGGAACATAAAGGTGTTCAATTGGTCATCGTACAAGTTTGCTCAAGTGCTTGAGCGCGAATTAGACGAAACAGATGATTTTGATGATTGTGGTTTCGCCGATTTGGAAGGTGGCTCTACTCTAAAGTTTCGGTTGAGTGAAAATACATACGAAGGACGGAAGTTTTTAGAAACCACTCGACTTGATTTCCGGCGTCCTCGTCAAGATTACGATGAGTCTATTTTAGACGAAGTCGCAGATCTTGATAAGATTCTTAAAGTAAAGTCTTATGAAGAAATCTCTAGACTGTTTCTAGGGTTAGAAGAATCAGAAGAATCTGAAAAAAAATCTAAGAAAAAGAAAGCAAAAAAAGTTGTCGAAAAAGTAGATGACGACGACGTAGATGACGAAGATGATGAAGATGACGACGACGTAGATGACGACGACGTAGATGACGACGACGTAGATGACGAAGATGATGAAGATGAAGATGACGAAGATGAAAATGAAGACGACGACGAAGATGACGACGACAAAGATGACGAAGATGATGAAGATGAAGATGACGAAGATGACGACGACGTAGACGAAGATGAAAATGATGACGACGACGAAGATGAAAATGATGACGACGACGAAGATGATGAAGATGACGAAGACGAAGATGATGAAGATGACGAAGACGAAGATGATGAAGATGACGACGACGAAGATGATGAAGATGATGCACCTCTTCCTACAAAAAAAGAGGTTAAGAAAATGATCGTCAAAAAAGAGCTTGTAGATTTGTTGGTGAATAGGCTTGGTGTAGATAAAAAACCAAATACTTTGCGAAATAAATCTATTGTAGAGTTGCGTGAGATGGTATTGGAATTGCTTTAATGTCGCGTATCCAGAGAAAAAAACAGGTAGACTCTGTTGGGTTAATTCCTACAGGGTCTACCCTTTTAAATCTTGTATGTAGTGACGTTATTGAAGGTGCGTTTAAGCTAGGTACGATAAATAACATTATCGGCGATTCTAGTGCAGGGAAGACAATGCTGTCTCTTTCTATTTTAGCCGAAATGTCAATAGATAAAAGATACGATGATTATTTGTTGATTCACGATGATGTAGAACGACGTTCTTTCTTTGATATTAAAAAGTTGTTTGGGAAAAAGCTGTATAAAAGAATTCAAGGGCCCTTTGGGCCTGTTAGCGAGTCTGCGTCTGATACAATAGAAGAGTTCTATTATACCTTAGATACTTTTTTAAAAGACGGTAGGCCTTTCATTTATATTTTAGATAGTATGGATGCATTAGGAACAGAAGCCGCAGAGAAAAAGTTTCAAGAAAATAAAGAAGCTTTTCTTAAAGATAAAGATGCAAAAGGTTCTTACGGCGATGGTAAGGCAGCTGTAAACAGTAGGAGTTTACGAGCTGTGGCGCAACGGCTTAGAGAAACCGGTTCTGTGGTAATAGTTATCTCACAAACCAGAGATAATTTAGGTTTTGGTTTTACCACCAAAACAAGATCGGGAGGGCGGGCTTTAGAATTTTATTGTGGTCATGTTATGTGGTTGTCTAAAACAGGTAAAATTAAAAAAACAATAAGAGGAAAACAAAGAACAATAGGTGTGAATGTTCGTTGCTCTGTTACAAAAAATTCATTAACAGGGCGACAAGATGCGGTAGATTTTCCTCTTTATTATAATTACGGTTTAGATGACATTTCTTCCTTATTAGATTATTGTTTTTCTGAAAAAGTTTTAGAAACAAAAGGAAGTAAAATAATTTGGAACGGAGAAGAATATTCTCAAAAACAAATTATTTCATTTTTTGAAGAGAATGGTTATGTTGATCTAAAACAGTTAGCTCAACAAGCATGGGATGAAGTTGCAGAGTCATTAATGCCCGGAAGAAAGCCTAAATATGAATAAACCGTATTTGTTAATAGACGGTAGTTTTTTATGTGCACAGGCCAGGTATGCCGTAGGTTTTTTAGAAACATCAAGCTTAGATAAAACAGGTGTTATTTTTGGGTTTTTATCTAGGTTATTGTATTTATATAAATTGACGGGTTCTAATAAATTCATTTTTGCTTGGGATACCAAACAGTCTTTTAGAAAACAGGTATATCCATCTTATAAAGAAACCAGAACAAAAAATCTTACAAAAGAAGAATACAAAGAAAGAATCAAGTATTATCGTTGTGTAGATTTTTTGCGGGATGAAATTCTACCTTTTTTAGGTTTTAAAAATAATTTTTGGTATCCTGGGATAGAAGCAGATGATATTATTGCTTATTTTTCTTTTAATCTTAAAGGTCCTGTTTATATTATTTCTTCAGATCAAGATTTGTATCAGTTATTGAGTAAAAATGTAGAAATGCTCATACCTTCTATAAAAAAAGGACCGCCAAAAAAATATACAAAAAATGATTTTAAGGTAGAGTACGGAATTCATCCTAAAAAATGGTGGAAAGTGAAAGCTATTGTCGGTTGTCGTAGTGATAATGTCTCCGGCATAAATGGTATTGGTAATGTATATGCCATTCGTTTTTTGAAAAAAGAATTAAATAAAGATTCAAAGCAGTATAAAAAAATAAAAGAAAACTGGAATGTGGTAGAGAGGAATATAGAATTGGTAAAGCTGCCACATAAAAAAACACCAGATTTTTCTCTAAATAAAGACGATTTGTCTTTCGGAAAATTCAAAAAGGTGTGTAATCGTTTTGAATTTTTTTCTTTTCTAGAACCAAACAGATCTTCAGAATGGCGGTCGCTGTTTGGTTCTTCTAAAAATAAAATTAAAGAAAGGTTAAATAGATGAAAGAAGGCGGAGGTAAAAGGAAAGGTGCTTCTTTTGAAAGGCAAATATGTAAACTATTAGACGAATGGTGGGGAGAGAAGGACGCTTTTTGGCGGACACCGTGTTCTGGTGCAAGGGGCACGGTATCTGGTGCTATACATCATTTTGGTGATATTACGGCTCCCGGCAATAGTACTGGAACATTGTTGCTGGATAAAGTTACCATAGAACTCAAAACAGGTTATGGAAAAATGTGGGGTCCTTTGGATTTGTTAGAAGGTTCTCCTAAAACATTTTTTGATTTTTTAGAACAAGCAATAACAGATCAAAAAAAAGCAGAAAGAGAAGCATTTTGGTTGATTTTTAAGCGGCATTTGAAAAAGCCTTATATTTGTATGCCGTATTCATTTTTTAAAGAATATTGGTCTATTAAAATAAAAGAACCCTTTGCCATCGTTCATTATAAAAAAGAGGCATATTTTATAATGAGATTAGATGTATTTTTTAAGACCTATTCTCCGAAAGTTTTCCATGATAACAGAAATTCATCTTCATAATTTTCAAAAGCATTCAGATCTTATATTAGATCTTGAAAAAATCACCATATTGCGAGGTGGTTCGGATCGAGGTAAATCTGCCGTTGTCAGAGCATTGTATTGGATTTTTTTTAATAGGCCTTTAGGTAGTGAAACTATTTTTAAGAAAAAAGGTACTAAAGAATTTTTTGCAAAAATACAATATAATGGCCATGTAATAATAAGAGGTGTCGATAAAGAAGGGCATTACTATTCTTTAGATGGGGAAATTTTCAGAGCTGTAGGAACAGACATGCCTGCCGCTGTTTCAAAAGTGTTGAATGTAGATACATTGAACATAGGTACGCAACACGAAGGTCCTTTTTTATTTAATATGAGTCAAGGGGAGGCATCTAGATATATCTCGGGTCTTGTGGGCCTTGAAGAAAAAGATAAAGCATTATCTTTGATTGAAAAAAACAGGAGAGAAATAAACTCTAATATAAATAATCTGAGACAAGAAAAACAAAAGGTGACAGACAGAATAAGGTATTTGAAAAAAGTTAAAAAAATGGTTTCTGATATAAATAAGATAGAAGAAACCAAAAACCAGATAAATATAAAGCAATCTGATGAAAAGCACATCATCGATATAATAGAAAAATTAAAAAGTTTTCAAAAAGATTTAGAATGTGTAAAACCTTTACAAAAATTATCAACTATAGTTGACGAAATAATTCAAAAAACAAAACAAAAAACAATGGTTTTTTCTATTGTTTCTGAAATAAATAACATTTGGTTAAAAATACAAGAGGCAAGCAAAATAGATGAAGCAGGGCTTATTTGTGTAAATTTAATATCAGAACAAGAGGCAATACAAAAGTTTATTGAAAAAGAAAAATTTGTTTCAGATATTATTGTACGATTTGAGTATAATAGAAATAAAGCAAAGTATCTGCAAAAAGAGATCGAAGATTTGCAGAAGCAATGGAAAAAAGAAACAAAAGGCTTCTGTCCTTTATGTGGAAAAGAATTGGATGTTGTATGAAAAAAGCTTTAGGCGTTTTTTGTTCCGATCTTCATTTAAGTGCCAAGGCTCCTGGTTCTAGAAAAGACGATTGGTTTTTAGCAATAGAAAGGTTATTCGAAAAAATAACGGTTACTGGTAAAAGATATAGGTGTCCTGTATTTGTAGCTGGAGATGTTTTTGATAAACCTAAAGAAGAGCCCGTGGTAGTATCTCAAGCTATCCGATGGATGAAAAAACTTAAATGGTATGGAATACCAGGACAACACGATTTGATTGGTCATAGTATTTCGCGATTAGAAGAAACTTCTTTTTGGACTTTGGTTGAATCTGGTTGTCTTGAATATATTAATGAATTTTTAGATCTAAAGGATTACTTAATAGTAGGGTACCCGTGGGGCAGAGAACCAGCCGACATCGTTAAAACAAATAAACATGTAATAGGGCTAGGGCATTTATTAGTATGGCAAACGTCGCCGTTTATCGGCGCTTCTCAAACAGGTAATGTGTCCGAGGTAATAAAACGATATAAAAATCACGATGTTTTGGTGTTTGGTGATAATCACAAAGGGTTTAAGGTTAAAAAAGATGGGGTGTTAATATTGAATTGCGGAACAGCCTGTAGAAGAACATTAGCAGATGTTGATTACAAACCAAGGTGTTATGTTCTGTTTGAAGACCTAAGCGTAAAAACAGTATACCTTCCTTTTGAGTTTGACGAATTTGTGCAAAAAGAAGAACAGATTAATGGGTATTCTCATGAAGACAGTTTCAAGGTATTTGTAAAAACATTGATGGATCAAACAGAAGTTTCTCTAAGTTTCAGAAAAATGCTAACAGCATATTTGAATAAAAATTCGGTAAAAAAAGATGTAGAAAATATTATCTGGGAAATAATGGAGAGTGTTGTATAATGAATGTAAATTTAATAAAGCTTAAAGAAAAAATCGAAGAGAAAAAAAGAACATTAGATGCCTTAAGAGGTAGACAAGAACAGCTTCTTGAAGATTTAGATAAAAAATATAACATTAAATCTATTCAAGAAGCAGAATCTTTTCTTAAAACATTAAAACAGGATATTAAAAAGAAAGAAAAGTTGTTAGAAAAAAGTTTAGATTCTTTTCAAAAAGAATATAAGGATCTATTGCATGATTAAAAAATCTTTTTTTAATAAACAAGGTGCTTTCAATATAATGAAAAAAATAAATAAAAAACAAATAGTTGTTACCATGGCTGTTGGTGATTCTGTTAAAAAAATGGCCGAGGTTACAGTACCAAAAATAAGAGCGCTTGCTAAAAATTGGAATGCAGATTTTCATTGTTTTGATTCTTTAGATAAAGAATACGGTCATCCAAGTTGTGGTAAAAATATGCTTTGGCAATTTTTTGATCAAGAGTACAGGGTTTGTTGGATTGATGTAGATATTCTTGTCAAAGAAAATGCACCTAATATTTTTTCTATTGTTCCAGAAAATCATATAGGATTAGTGGAGCGTGGTTCTTATTGGAAAAAAGGCCATGTGTTTCATATTATAGAAGAATATGCAAAAAACTTCAATTTAAAATATCCAGAAAACTCTTTGAATATAGAAGGTTATTCAGGAAGATATTATAATGCTGGTATGTTCGTTGCTGATGCCAATACTTTTCCGTTAGATAGAGATTTTGTTCCTTTTATAAATTTACCGTTCGCGTTTATCGAACAAACATTGTTCAATATCAAAATTCATGAAAAAAAGATACCTGTGTTTGAATTACCTTGGATTTGGAATGCTGTAGATGGTATGCTTTCATTAGAAGGTAGTTTATCTTCATTGTTGAAAAATTCTTATATGAGGCATTATACTGTCTATAAATCTAGATTATTTCAAGACGCAAAGGAATTAAAGAATGTATAGGTCCGATCCTGTTCAAGAGTCTGGTCTGCGGACCTGGTGTAGATATATTTTATGGATGGATGATTTTAATCAAGATTTGTTTCACATCGTAGAATTAGGTTGTTCTTGTGGGGATAGTATTAGAATATATACTCAAGAATTTCCAAAATACGAAATATTTGGTGTAGATCCTTTCGCAGACGGCGAAGATTCCCCTCATGGTGAGGCTGGTTTGCAAGCATTTTTAGAGAAGCGTGGGAAAGACCCGCATATAAAATTGATACGGAAAACTTCAGAAGAAGCTGTGTCTTTATTTAGGCCCAATACGATAAATGTTCTTTATATAGATGCTGTGCACACCTATGAAGCTGTAAAAGCTGATATAAAGAATTGGTGGCCTATAATAAAAGAAAAGGGATGGATTGGAGGACACGATTACAGTGATGATTTTCCTGGAGTTAAGCAAGCTGTTGGAGAATGTTTTTTTGGCAAAGCCACTGTTTTGTTATTTGAAGATAGTTCTTGGTTAGTAAGAAAGAACGATAATGTCAAAATTAATTAACATAGTGGTATGGGAAAAAGATGGATGGATTTTGACCAGATTAGCAGATGCTTTGGTATCTGGTCTATATAATGCAAGGAAGGTTTTTAATAACGATTGGAAAAAATTAAATGAACCGAATTGCATTAATTATTATATTAACGATTGGAATTTTCAAAAGAAGACAAAAAATTTAGACATTGTTTTCTTTGATCATCCAAAAGGACATATTGAAAAAAAGCAGATTAAGCCGGACCATGTTATTGCGATGACACCGCAATACCAAACCCTTCTTCGAAAATTAGGTTATTCTTGTGATCTTGTCATACAGCCCGTTGATGTAGAAAACTATTGTCCTAAGGTTATTTTGGCTTTTGTGGGAAGGTTTGTTGGAGCGGTGGATTATGGAGATAGAAAAGGGAGAGATCTTTTACAAAAGGTGAAAAATCTTCCTTATGTACAAGTAAAAGAAACATTAGGGAAAATTTCTGAAAAAGATTTACCTGATTTTTATAGATCGTGTGATGCCGTTATAGTACCTTCAAAAGTAGAAGGTGGTCCTATGTGCCTTACAGAAGGATTGGCATGCGGACTTCCCGTAATAATACCAAAAGACGTAGGTATAGCAGAGTTGTTTGAAGAAGGTATTATTCAATACAAGAACAGCGATTTCGGTTCTTTGAAAAAAGTTTTAGATGATTTATATTTCGAAAAGAAGAGAAGAGCAGATCTGGTAAAACAATATACCTGGAAATATTGGGTAGAGCAGCATGAGGAGATTTTTTCTAAGTTTCGTATTTTACAAAAAAACGAGAAACGATCAAAGGCTAAAGTTTGTTTATATACCACAAAAATAGGTGAATATGGTGAGATCGTTGGTAAATACTCAATACCATTAATGCGGCAATGGGCTCAAAATAACGATTGGGATTTTCATATATTTACAGAACAAGGTTTTCATAAAACACCAAGCTGGGTCAGAATGGAATCTTTTTGTCATATGAAAGATAATTTATATGAAAAAGGAATTTATTTAGATCTAGATGTTATTGTGAATCCAAATTGTGGTTCTATAATTAGGTCTGGTTCTTCTTGGGATATTTTGGCATATAATCATGCGGAAGATGAAGGATGGAAAGAAGAAGAGAGCATCGATCATTTAGAAAAATATTGTAGGCATATAAAAGAGGAGTTACCTTCTTCTTATACCGGTAAAGTTTATTTTAACGCAGGGGTGATGGTAATAGATAGAAAATGTTATGGTTTTTCTGTTCCGTTAGAAAAAGAGGTCGCGTTTGGTTGTCAAGATCAAGAAGTATTAAATCTTGCGGTTGCAAAAAAAGAATTAAGATGGGCTGCTTTGCAAAAGAAATGGAATTACGGTCATATTAAAGAAAAAGATATCCCCGGGATATTTAATAAGGCAAATATTGTTCATTGTCATTTACCGTCTTTGGCACCTTGTCAACTTTCTGGAAGAGAGCAGTTAATAAAAAAGGTTAGGCAAGAATACGACGATTGGATAAGGTCTAAAATTCAAAGTAAAGGAAGATAATATGTCAACGTCTTATCCTATTGAATTATTTCCAAATAATGAAGTTGTGCTTCAATGGAGACACGATGGTTCTCTTTTGTATAAAATTTATGTTATGGATAAAAACAAAAGAGTAATATATAGTTATTTGACTTCTAAGAAAAATGAAAATTCAGATTATATTCAAGAACGTTATCAAATGCAGGAACCTGGTTATATATCTGTTGTTGCTTGTGAAAAAGAATATGATACCATTATAGAAAAACATGCGATCAAACATTATAAATATAATTATATTCCAAAAACGAAACCAGCCGTTGTACGTGTTGTTGTGACAAAAGGTAAAATTACAGTAAAGGTATAAAAATGGTACAAGAGTTTGTTAGGTACTATACACCAACTTTAAATTCGTCTTCAAAATTCGTACCAGGTGACCGAGCTTATTTTGCAACACCCTATATTCTCGAAGATACCACTAAAGGTGCAATATCGATCGTCGATGTATTTTCTTTGTCAGATAATACGTTTCAAAAAGTAACAATAGAAAATATTTCTAACAGTACTAACATAAAAACAAAAATAAACGAAGGTGCTTGGTCTAGTGAAAGAAATCTTCCTATAGGGGAAGATTCACGAATAGGTCCTATGGTATTAAGAAGAACCAAAATAGTACAATCGACCAATCCTATGATTATGTCCTTTAAGGTAATACCTACAATAAATAATCTTATATCTATTCAAGACGAAGAAAACGCAGAAGGCGACGTCACAAGATATTCTTGTTTGTTCATTCAGGCATTAAAAGATGATATAGCCCTAAGTTTCATAAATCTGGTTTCTTTTGGCCCTACACCTGGTCCTGGTTTTGTAGAAATATCACAACCTATATTAGGAAATTCGTTAGATGGTTTTTCAGATAATACAATACCTCCAGAAGGTGTTACTTTTTATCAAAGAATAACTACTTGGTTAGAACTGAATATGAATGATTTTGTGTGTTTTTATATAAAAAGAACAATAAAAGAAGAAGACCCTTTAGGATGTCATAAATTTTCTTTAGAACTTAGGTATAGTGTCGACGAAGTACCTAATCATATTCATATGTTGTCCGGTGTGTGTTTTAAAAGGGATGTAAAAAGCATCGGTTATAAATTATATGGAGCGTTGGCAGACGATATTGCCTTGTTGCCAACAACAGGAGGAGAATTGTTAGCAACATCTACCAAGTTGCCTTTTTCATATACACCAGATCCTTTTACAGGTGTAAAATATTTTAGAGGACGTGTTACCTATACAAATGAATATGGTATAGAATCTTCTAACGAAGATCTAGATTTGTTTTTCGTTTTGACATTTAATGAAGACAACGATGTGGTAGAAGTCTACGATGTTTCTTTTCCAGAGGTTTTAGATACTGTCATAAAAACAAATGGTAGTTTTGTATGTTCTTTTTCTTATGAAAATTTACCAGGTAAAACAATACCAAAAGCTGTTGGTATAGAATATTATCTCAAAGGCTCTGAAGAAAAACAAAAAAAGGCAAGACAGATATATAAACAAGATGAAGAGATACAAGACGGCTTTGTTTTTAATAAATTTTCTCAACCAGGTGTAATACGGTATCGTCCTTTTGTTCTGATTAACGGTGAATATGTCTATGGAGAATATTCAGAAGATATATCTTATACCTTTACAGAGGAGTTTATTCAAACCCAGGCGAATATTTTTGGAAATATCGCCAATATACCAGAGTAATTATGCTTAAAATAAATAAAATATATAATGGTGATTGTTTTAATCTATTTCCAAAAATAGAAGATTGTATGATTGATCTAATAATCACCGATCCACCTTTTGCAATTGATTTTAAAGAAGAAAAAGGTAATTATAATAGAACTGCTTCAAATGTTTTGAAAGGATATGTAGAAGTAGATAAAAAAGATTATTTAGATTTTTCTAAAAGATGGATTTCTGAGGCATATCGTGTTCTGAAAGAAAGTGGTTCTCTATTTATTTTTTCGGGATGGAATAATCTTAAAGATATTTTAATTGCAGTGGATGAGATTGGCTTCATTACTGTAAATCATATTATTTGGAAGTATCAATTCGGTGTATATTGTTCAAAAAAGTTCGTTACATCTCATTATCATTGTTTATATTTATGTAAAGACGATAAGAAGCGAAAATTTTATAAGGATAGAAGATACGGTCCAAAAGAAAAAACAATGAATGGATCTAGTCTGCAATATAAGGATATGGAAGATGTTTGGGTAATTAATAGGGAATATTGGAAAGGGAAAGAAAAAACACCAACAAAACTACCAACAGAACTTGTTTTAAAAATTCTAACATATACAAGCGACGAGTTAGATCTTGTATTAGATCCATTTTCTGGATCTGGACAAGTTCCATTGGTCTGTTATTTGAAAAATAGAAGATATATTGGCTTTGAGATATCAGAAGAGTATGTTTCTTTTTCAGAAAAAAGAATAGAAAGCAGGCGGGGTGATTTTTTTATAGACAAAAGACTTGTCGATCTATATTAAACTTTTGTCAAAAGGAGATAAGATGGATATTTCTGAATTAAAGAAAATAGTGATTGCTAAAGAAGCAGAGTATGAATATCTAAGGTCGAAAAGAAAAGAAATAAACAACGAGTTAAAAAATAAGAAACAGTATTTAGACCTTGTGTTAGAGTCCCAAAATATACTTCAGCAGGTAGCATTAGAGGTACAGTCCCGATTAACTATTTCTGTTAATTCGATCGTTAATACAGCTGTCAACTCTGTGTTTGATGAAGAGTATTTTTTTAATCTAGATTTTGTCACCAAAAGACAGCATACAACAGTTGAATATACTTTAAAGAAAGGTGACCTAATTACAACAAATATACCCATATCAACCGGGGGCGGTATTCTGAGTGTTATTAGCTTTGCCTTGAGATTGGCTTGTCTTTTGTTATCCGGAAAAAATAAGATTTTAATTCTCGATGAGAATTTCTCTCATGTAGCAAAAAATAAACAAGAACAGATAGGTAATATGCTTTCTGTTCTTGCAGAAAAATTAGGTGTACAGTTAATTTTGATAACTCATGAAGATGAGTTAAATCCACCTGGAAATAAATGTTTTGAGATCTAACAGTTTTACATTTTGTGTTTCAGTTTTTAAAAATTAGTTTTTAAAAAATTCCATAAAAACAGCTTGCTTTTCATGCTATTTTATGCTATACTTTATATAATATAGCTAGTGCGTTAGACGGTATATGTCAATTTCATATGTAGTGTAACAAAAAAAAAGGAACAAGAACATGACAAACGAAAAACAAAAAACGATGCAGGCACTTACAAAGTTGAGACAATCGTTATACGAAATGGCCACATTGTGCGATATGACAGATATCGTAAATATAACAGATCTGGATAAAAATCTTCAAAATATAACAGATGCCGTTATTGAAGCATCGTGTTTTGCATATCAAAGTGATATAAACGAAAGTGTGAAACAACACATATGGTATTTGGAAGACGTGATTTTGGAACGGGATATTTTTGAATATGCCGGTCAATGTTTCGATGATAATGATCGAAATCTTGTTACGAAGTATGAGATAAAGGTACAGGTATTATATGATTTAGCTTTACAGGTTTCGTTGTGTTTGGAAATGTTGCAAACGACTTGAGTATAAAGGAGATAGAAATGAGAACAAAAAAGCAAGGTCAGAATTTCTGTACAACGAAAAGATGCTTTGTTTGCAGAATGGAAGGCCTTCAAAAAGCATGCTTGGGATTTAGAGTAGTTCAAAAGGATTTTTGATCATCGTGTTGTGTCGTAATGTTGGGTATTTTGGCATGGCAATTCGTCAACCACAACAAAAAAGGAACAAAAAAATGATTGACACGAAGTTGAGAAAACAAATTTTCGAAATCATAGATATGATGCAGGATATATATATCCCGGAAATTTTACATGGTCCAAATATTTATTTTGAATATGAAATTGCTTATGAAATTGAAAATATGTTAAGGACTGTGTACAATAAGACGGGCAGAAAAGATCACATCAAAACTGCATTTAATATCTGGCGTAACAATTTAGGAATTATCAAAACGACTACAAAAAAGACGCTTTGTTTTATTCCAGAAGAGCGATTGAAAACAGTAAAGTATGAGCTGTTGTCTGCCATTACCTGATTGTGCATAAAATCAAGGTGTGTGAGTGAGAACTTGCACACCTTTTTTTTTGAATATATATAAGCGTATTTATCCAACGATGTAAACAAAACCAAGGCTGAGAAATGCTGAGAATTGCGTTAAATTATGTGCAGGCATATTAACATAACGCAAACAAAGCGCAGGCTGAGAATCACCGGTAATCGCGTTAAATCATAAATAAGTATATATACCTGTTAAAAAATAAGCAAAATAAGGCATATTCAACCTATGTTGATGTGTTATGCGGCATTTATGCCGAGAATTCGTATTTCGTATTTCGTATTTCGTATTTCATGTTTCGTATTTCATGTTTCGTATTTCATGTTTCATGTTT